>Ga0208458_1000184_pt1:5000-78187 | contig 78187 bp, 69 predicted proteins | sample AD_UKC085_MetaG_FD_184432 | JGI IMG/M metagenome (GOLD analysis project Ga0208458, IMG submission 184432) | Active sludge microbial communities of municipal wastewater-treating anaerobic digesters from USA - AD_UKC085_MetaG (SPAdes) (version 2) | ecosystem: Engineered > Bioreactor >... | reverse complement strand
CCTCATATGCCTGTGGCAAACTCCGTATTACCAATCGCTGTTCCACGGGGTACCTCCTTCTTTATGGTCTGCTCAACCACGGTGGTACCCCCTTCTTCTTCCCTGACACAAGTTCTGTTACATCACCCCCTCCATCGCCCTATTGATTTCGACAATCTGTTTCTATATAGTAATCGGTTACTTCAGATTCGATATCCGCAAGGAGAAAGACACAATGAGCGCAAGCTGCAGACACGAAAGGCTCAGGCAGTGGGTCCAGGAGATCGCAGACGTGTGCCGCCCGGAGACGGTCTACTGGTGCGACGGCAGCAGGGAAGAGTATGACCGGCTCATGGCCGGCGCGGTTACAGCCGGCAGTGCCACGCCGCTGAAGAAGCGCCCCAACAGCTTCCTCTTCCGCTCGGATCCCAGCGACGTGGCCCGGGTGGAGGACCGCACGTACATCAGCACTCCCGAGCAGGCAGACGCAGGCCCCACCAATAACTGGATCGATCCTGACGAGCTCAAGAAAACGATGAGAGGCCTCTATGACGGATGCATGAAGGGCAGGACCATGTACGTGATACCGTTCTCCATGGGTCCCATAGGCTCGCCCATCAGCAAGATCGGCATCGAGATCACGGACAGCCCGTACGTGGTGTGCAACATGCATATCATGACCCGCGTGGGCACCAAGGTCATGGAGACCCTCGGCACGGACGGCGAGTTCATTCCCTGCGTCCATTCCGTGGGCGCGCCGCTGGATCCGGGGCAGAAGGACGTCCCGTGGCCCTGCGCACCCATGGAGAAGAAATACATCAGCCACTTCCCGGACGAGAACCTCATCTGGTCCTTCGGCTCGGGCTACGGCGGCAACGCCCTGCTGGGAAAGAAGTGCCTGGCCCTGCGCATCGCCTCGGCCATGGCCAGGAGGGAGGGGTGGATGGCCGAGCACATGCTCATCCTGCGCCTGACCAGCCCCGAGGGCAGGCAGTACCACATTGCCGCGGCCTTCCCGTCCGCCTGCGGCAAGACCAACCTGGCCATGCTGCAGCCCACCATTGCCGGCTGGAAGTGCGAGACCATCGGCGATGACATAGCCTGGATGAAGATCGGCCCCGACGGCAGACTGTACGCCATCAACCCCGAGGCCGGGTTCTTCGGCGTCGCACCCGGCACGTCCTATGAATCAAACCCCATGGCCATGGACAGCATCAAGGAAAACTGCATCTTCACCAACTGCGTGCTCACCGATGACGGCGACATCTGGTGGGAGGGCATGGACGGCGAGCCGCCGGCCCGCGGCATCGACTGGAAGGGGCGCGACTGGACGCCCGCATCCAAGGATGTCGGGGCACATGCCAATGCACGTTTCACCGCACCGGCCAGGCAGTGTCCGGTGATCTGCCCGGACTGGGAGAAGCCCGAGGGCGTGCCCATCGACATCTTCATCTTCGGCGGCCGCAGGGCAGGGGTGGTGCCGCTCGTGAACGAGGCGTACAGCTGGGACCACGGCGTGTTCCTCGGGGCAACGGCATCATCCGAGACCACGGCCGCCAACATCGGCGACATCGGTGCGCTCAGGCGCGATCCCTTCGCGATGAAGCCGTTCTGCGGGTACAACATGGGCGACTACTTCCAGCACTGGCTCGACATGGGTGACCGGCTCGGCGACAAGGCGCCGCGCATCTTCTACGTGAACTGGTTCCGCAAGAACGCAGCGGGAAAGTTCATGTGGCCGGGGTTCGGAGAGAACAGCAGGGTGCTCGAGTGGATGTGCGAACGCGTCGACGGCAGGGCAAGCGCACGCGAGACCGCCATCGGACTGCTGCCGAACGAAGAGGATCTGGACCTCTCGGGCCTGAAGATCGCCCCGGAGAACCTCACGGAGCTCCTCAGGGTCGACGTCGATGCATGGAAGGCCGAGATTCCCAGCCTGGAACAGCACTTCGCCCAGTTCGGCGACCGTCTGCCCGCTCGCATGGACGGGCAGCTCGAGGCCCTCAAGAAGCGCCTCGGCTGACTTTTCTCTCTTCAGTCAGACAGGGCCGGGCCGCTTTTTTACGCCCGGCCTTTTCCTTATGTCCTGTTGACTCCCCGGCACCATAGATTGTATTACAATATTACAGAAAAGGCGGAGGCATGAAGACCCGTTTCCCCATGGTGCCGTTCAGGGAGCTCCTGCTCAACAGGAGACGTGTGCTGGAGGAGACTGCAGCCCGGGGCACGAAGATCGTCGGCTATTTCTGCACCTACACGCCCATAGAGGTCATCCATGCGTGCGGGATGCTGCCCGTGAGGATCTGGGGCGGGTCCGGCCAGGCGGAGAAGGCCTACAACCTGGTGCCCACCTTCATCTGCCCGTACATGCGCCTTGTCATGGAAAAGGCGCTGGGCGGGGAGTTCACATTCCTATCAGGCATCGTGCAGGGGTACACCTGCGACGTCGCCTGCGGCGTGGTCAACGTCTGGAAGGGGAACATACCGGGGGAGCTGTACCACAGCCTGCCCCTGCCGTACAACGACAGCCCGGAGTCCAGGGCCTTCCTGAAGGCAGGTCTGGATGAGACCATAGAAAAACTCACCGCCATCGGGGGGGTATATTCCGAGGAGTCTCTCGGAAGGTCCAACGAACTCTACGGAAAGATCAGGGGCATGCTTGCCGCGCTGTACGAGAGGCGCATGCAGGGTGCACTGGAACTTTGTGCGGCAGACCTGAATGTCGTGATGCAGGCATTCTTCACCATCCCGCCCGAGCTCTTCCTGTCCATGCTCGAACGCCTGACCGGGGACCTGAGCGCTGCGGTGCCCGGTGTGCGGACAGGGGTGCCGGTGCTGGTTTCCGGGGGCATCGTCGAGGACGAGGGCGTCATGACCCTCGTCGAGGATCTCGGATTTTCTGTGGTAGCCGACGACCTGTGCACAGGGCTGCGGGCCTTCATCCCGGTTTCAGGCCCCGATGCATCCCCCATGGACCGCCTCATCGCGAGGACCATGATGCGTTTCCCCTGCCCGTCGCGGTCGCGGCCGCCCCAGCGCATACCGCTCCTGATGGATCTTGTCAGGACATCCGGGGCGAAAGGGGTGATCTTCCTGCTCCAGAAGTTCTGCACGCCCCACCTGGCGGATCACCCCATGGTGGCCCGGGCCCTCAGGGATGCAGGGATCCCGAGCATCCTCATCGAGATGGACGGCGACAACGGCCTGGAAGGCCAGGCGGTGACGAGGCTGGAAACCTTTGCAGGGATGCTGGAGGCATGACATGGACACGGCCCGCAGATCCACGAAACGGCTGAGCACGGCAAAGGAACTGGCACAGGTGGTGGCCGCGTACTACCTGGAATGCCACCAAGCCAGGGTCGAAGGTAGACCTATCGGGTGGATGCCGCCCATGAACGGTGGCATCGAGATCTTCTATGCCATGGGCCTGCAGCCCGTATTCCCGGAGAACTGGTCCCCGGTCTGTGCGGCATTCGGGCTGACGCCGGCCAACTTCGAGGTCTCCGAGGGCATGGGCTATTCCCGGGACCTGTGCGGGTACCTGCGCAACATCACGGGCTACGTGCACGGCGACATGAACGGCCCTTCCGTGCCCCTTTCAGGACTGCCGGTTCCCGACATGATCATGTCCTTCGGCGGCGGCTGCATCCCGGCCATGAAGATCTTCCATATCCTGGAGAACCGCTTCCCGGAGGCAAAGGTCTTCCGGGCCGACATTCCCCAGGTCGCCGTGGAGGATATCCGGGACCACCACGTCGACTATGCGGTCAGCGAGATGCACCGCTTCATCGAGTTCCTCGAGAGGACCACAAACAGGAGGCTCGACCCGGAAAAGCTCCACGAGGCGGTCGCGCTGTCCGATGAAGCCTGCGGGCTCTGGGACGAGATCATGTCCTTCCGCAGGTTCAGACCCACGCCGATTTCGGCCGCCGAGATCGGCATCATGTTCGTCATGGTCACCAGGCAGGGCACGAAGACGGCGGTGGACTTCCTCACCCGGGTCCGCGACGAGGTAGCCGAGAGAGCCGCTTCGGGCATAGGCGTCATCGGGGAGGAGAAGATCAGGCTCTTCTGGGACAACATCCCGCTGTGGTACAACATGGGCCTGTTCAACTACTTCGAGAAGGCCGGCGGCGTCATGGTGGCGGAGACCTACTCGGCGGCCTGGTCCCTGCGCCTCGACACGTCCGACCCCATCCGGGCCCTGGCGCTCAAGAGCCTCATGTCATACTCGCTGGTCTCCTGCCTGTCCATCGACCGGCGCAGGGAGATGGTGCTCAAGGCCTGCCGCGAGTACGGCATCGACGGGGCCGTGTTCCACCAGAACAAGTCCTGCGTGCCCATAACCCTGGGCCAGGCGGACATCAGGAGGGCGCTCGCCGATGAGATGGGCATCCCCTCCATCGTCATCGATGCCGACCACATGGACAGCCGCAACTTCTCCATGGCCCAGTTCCAGACCCGGGCCGACGCCTTCATGGAGATGCTCCTCGAAAAGAAGGGTGCATAACGCGGCCTGCGCCGGCCTCGTGACGTCAGTTCCCGGGCACCTGGTCCGGGAGAAACACGGGGGCGTCGCCTTTCATCCCTTGGCTGTGGTGTCCACTCAATGATATAGTGCATGAAGCGGTTTCTCGATGGCTGCATGACAGTGCACGTGTGAGGAGGCTTGCCTGCGTGGCGGAGAAGCAGAAAGGCGGTACCGGGATGAAGGGAAGTCGTATGCTCAGGAGCCTAGCTTCGCTGCGGCTGACCGAGGCGCTCCTGTTCTTGATCGCGTTTCTGTGCGTCGTGGCCACCGTCATCCCCCAGATGCCTTACCGCCCCACGGAAGGGCTTCCTCCGGCAGAACGTCTGATCATGGTCCTGAGCCTGAGGGACGTGTTCCATTCCCTGTGGTTTATGGCTGCAAGCGCAGTGCTCGCGCTCAACCTGCTGGCCTGCATGTGGGTGCGCATGAGATGGCGGGGCGCAGGCCGGGGCATGGCGATGCCCGCCACCGCCCTGTGCGAGGTGAGGATGCCCGAAGGCAGCGATCCTGTGCGGGTGGCCGAAGGCCTGCGAAGACTGCTCTCCGCCCGTCATGCCATCATTGACCACGAGGGAGGGCCGTCCCCCGTCGTGGTCATGGGAGAGCGGGGGAGGTTGCGGCGCTTTGCACCGCTGCTGGTGCATGCCAGCATCTTCTTGATCCTGCTCGCCTCCGCGCTGGCATTCACGGGATTCAAGGGGACCATGGAGATCCCCGAGGGCACGGACCTGGACGTGGTGACGCTCTACGACGGAAACCATCGGCACCTGCCCTTTTCCATCCGGTGCGACCGGTTCGGGATAGAGTACTACGAGAGCGGCATGCCGAGCGAGTACCGCTCCGAGCTTTCCTTTCTGGACAAGGGCACCATGCTCGTGCAGAGCCCGGTGCTCGTGAACCATCCCGTGAGCTACCGTGGGATCCTCTTCTCCCAGAGCGGTTACAATCAGCACTTCGAGGCAACCCTCACCGTGAAGGGGCCGGACGGGGCTCAGCGTATATCGGCCGGGCAGGGCGCCGTGTTCGAGATAGATGGCGCCGAGCACAGCGTCCATGTCCTGCGCGTGATGGAGGACATGATGAGCATGGGCCCCGGCGTTCAGCTCCTCATAGAGGGTCCCCGTGAAAGGCACATGCTCTGGCTCTTTGGTGACATCAGCAGGATCTCACAGCAGTATCCGGGTATCACCGACAAGGTGCCCCAGTTCAACCCCTCCCTGGTGAAACCTTTCACCTTCTCCCTGGACGGAGTGAGCCGGCGGACCACCACGATCCTGGGGGTCAACAGGGATCCCGGCATGCCCTTCGCGGCCGCAGGGGCGCTGCTCTTCACCATCGGGGTCATCATGATCTTCCTCATGGTCCACGAGCGTGTATGGGCAACGATCGATGACGGCCAGGGCGGCATCACGGTGCGACTCGCCATGAAGAGGAACGGGAAGACCGTGCCGGTGGATGTCCACGTCTGCAATCAGGTGAAAGGCCTGGGGAGCTCACACTCATGAACACCGTGATCCTCTCGGCGGTCACCTTCGTGTATCTGGGCTGCTTTGTCATGTTTCTCGTCTCCGAGACGACCAGGAAAGGCGGCGTGGAGAAGGCAGGTAGATTCATCCTCCTGGGTGGATTCGTCGTCCATACCGCGGGCATCGCCCTGCGCTGGGTGGAGTCTCACCACGCCGGCATGGGCCATGCGCCACTGTCGAATTTCTACGAGTCCCTGGTGTTCTTCTCCTGGTCCGTGGTGTTCCTCTACCTGGTATTCGCCTGGAAGCATGCGAAAGGGAGCATAGGCGCCTTTGTCATGCCCGTGGCATTCCTGCTCATGGCCTATGCCTCGTTTTCGCCCACCGTGGACTCGCAGATCAAGCCACTGATCCCTGCGCTGAAGAGCAACTGGCTCATCGTGCACGTGATCACGTGCTTCCTGGGATATGCCGCCTTTGTCCTGGCATCGGTGTTCGGCATCATATCCATGAGGCAGACCGACAACCCCGGCAGGAGCGAGGTCGTCGTCGAGATGCTCGACAACAGCCTCAGGACAGGCTACATCCTCTTCACCCTGGGCATCGTCACGGGTTCGGTCTGGGCCCATGTGGCCTGGGGCAGGTACTGGGGCTGGGACCCCAAGGAGACCTGGGCGCTCATCACCTGGTTCATCTACACCGCGGCCATCCACGTGCGCATCAAAGACGGCCACCTGACCAGAAGGTTCGTGGTCATCCTGATCGTCGGGCTGGCGGCCGTGCTGTTCACCTATTTCGGGGTGAACTACCTGCCCGGGCTCCACAGCTACCAGTAAAAAGAGAGGCGGGGCATGCACGCCCCGCCTGAATCGAATGCACTGCTGTGAATGAGACATCTATCGTTTCGTGCTGAACCTTCCCGCCCAGAGACCGGAGACCAAGAGGAGCAGTCCCGAGATCAGGCCGCCAAGGGTCATCCCAGCGGGGCCCATTGCTGTGGTAATGAAGCACGTGTCGTCGCTGCTGCTGGAACCCGAGCCGGCCCGCTGACCCAGTGCCCCGGGGTCGGTGATGATGCCGTCGGTCTTGCCGTCGGCATCGGTGGCCGGGTCGCCGTCGGTGAGTGTCAGGGTGATGGTTTCGTCCCCGTCGTTGCTGTCCATGGGAATCTCTGCCCATCCAGCGGGTGTAATCTTGTAGTATTTCGCGGTAGTGGGGACGTCGTTCGGGAAGACCATGGTCACGGTGACCTCGGCACCGGGCTCGAGTCCCACCACCTGAAAGCGCGTAGCACCATAGGGGAACGACATGGATGCGGGCTTCCCGACCGTGGGAAGGGACGGATCATCGTCGGTCGTGACCTCCACGTTGGCCAGATCGCCATCGGAGGTGTGAATGAGGATGTTGTCAATGCCCTCGGCATGACGGGGGTACGCGGTGTCGGGATCCCTGTAGTCAGGGGTACCGTCGCTATCGAAGTCCGCCGACGGGGCGACGCCCTCCTCGCTGTCGAGCACCCCGTTGCCGTTGGAGTCGGTGCCGTCGATGGCCCCGTAGACGACTATCTTGCTTGCGTCGACATAGGACCACCCCGCCTCCAGGATGTCGATGTCCGTGGTGCCCGCCGGCAGCGGCAGAACCTTGATGATGGTGGCTGAGCGGGAACAGGACCCGGCGTTGTGGTCAAGATCGTAGTCGTAGGGCCAGATGACGTCCTGGACGCTGGAACGGCTCGACTGATCGGGAGGGCCTACATATTTCTGAGGAACCACGACCCTGAAGGGGCCTTCGCCGTCGAGTTTGTTCTCATCGTTGAGCACACCGGAATCCAGGTAGGCGCCTTCCCGGTTGATGGCCAGGATAGCCTTGAGTCCCCCGGAGACGTTTATGGCGCTGCCGTGGGACCTGCCCGAGCAGGATTCGGCGCTGTAGTCGCACCAGCCGTCGGGGTTCTCGTCCTGGTCTGCCTGCGTGTCATAGTAATAGGTGGCCGGGGGATACTGGTAGCTCTCCCCCGGGGCGTCGGCGTAGACATGGTACATGTCCAGGCTCTCATCGTAGTCGAGCGGATGGAACTGGGCCCAGCCGTCCGGTGCGTAGACCATGATGCCGCTCGCATTGGCGAGGTCTATCCCCGCGTCGTCCAGGAGGTCCTTCATGGGGACCCCCGAGTAGGATGCGTAGAAGTCTCCGGACCTGCTCGTGTTCATGAGCAGGAACTGGGTGTGCTGCGGCATGGCGGCGAGCTGCGCCCTCGTATACACGCGGGACGGTGCCGGAATCTTGGTCGGATCGTCGTTCGCGTCTCCCGGGTAACTGCTGAGAAGGACCTCGGTGAAGTTCGAGAACCCGTCCCCGTCCGAATCGAGATCGGCGATGTCTTCCACGGCCGTCTTCGTGCTCCCCCTGCTCATGTAATCAAGCCCGTACGAGTTGAGGGTGTCGAGGATGTCCCCGCTGCCGTCATATCCATACTTGTAGTGGCACCACTGGCAGCTCCCCAAGGTGGTGATCTTCCCGCCGCTCTCGTACGATCCACCGCTGTGGCACAGGGCACAGTGATCGAGCTTGGATCCGGCCTTCTCCGGATAGACGCTCAGGAACTTCGCCGAGTCGTCCTCTCCCTCGTGATGGTAGGCACTCCACCCTGAACCCGGGCCCGTGACCAGGAGGGCCACGACTGCCAGAAGAATGAGAAATATCTTTTTCATGATTCCCTACCTCCCTCGTGTTCTGTTTTATAATGGTTGCGGATCATATGTCCGATTACAGATCCATGCTCAAACGCAAGGTCAGCACGTTCTCCCTCTTGACGTAGTCTACGCTGCCGTCGGGATTCACCCGAACCCTGATGGAGTCGGACAGGTCGGTGCAGGTGAAGTCGCAGGAGAGTCGCAGCATGGGAAAGAGGATCCACGTGATACCGGCGCTGGCGGCGTCCGCTTTTTCCACCGAGATGTTGGCCCCTTCTGTGATCCAGTCCTCGTCTCCGGTGAAATGTTCGACGCGGGCCGCGAGAATGAAGGCCCCCCAGGTGTTTTCCTTGGGATCGAAGAAACGGTTCGGATGGATCGGGTTGACCGTGCCGCCAGCCAGGGAGAAGTGTTCGCCCGTCAGGCAGTATGCCCCGCTGAGGTACCAGGATGAGAACTCAGCATCATGCCTTTGTGAAACGGTCTCGAGCTCCGTGTATTTCAGCACCAGGTACTCGCCCGCAAAGGCGAGGGGCCCCATGGACCAGGCCGCTTCGGCGCCTGCACGATACCTGTTGCCCACATCTTGAAGCACGCCGAACTTGGTGTTGTGTCCCAGCACATAGAGGTTTCTCCCGGTGAGTCCCGCCATGCCGGTGCTCTTGACCTTGAGGTCGATGTTCGCGGTGTCGATGGCGGCCCAGCTCCCCGACACCCCGATCTGGAAGTTGCGCAGCGCTGCTGTGCCGCTCGACGAAAGGGGTTTCAACGCTATCCTGCCCGTGATCTCGGGCGAGTCGTGGTCGCTGCCCCGGGTGGAGCCATCGTCGCCGTCGCCGTTGAACAGGCCGACGCCGTAGTTCAGAGAGTCATGGAATGCGCTTCCCGTGAACATGATGCCTATGTCACGCATGGGCGTGAGGTAGTAGCCCATGGACCGCTCCGCGAACCACTGGGCCTTGTCCGCTCCCTGCCATTCGAGGCTGAACGGCTCCTTGAACTGGCCGAAGCGGACCGCCTCCAGGCCGCTGATCGCCCACTCACCCCAGGCGTCGACCAGATTGCTCGTTTCGTTTCCCTGGAACTCGTACTCGAGGCCGAACCTGAACCACTCGGTGACCTGACCGCCGAATATGAGTCGTGCCTTGCGGATGTCGAAGCGGTTGTCGGCACGTTCGTGTTCGGCATATGCCCGGTAGTCCGTCTGGAAAGACCCGCCGAGCCTGAGCTCCATGCCCCCTTCCTCCTCGGACCGGATATAGAACCCCCCCTTGTAGCCGGCGAAATATATACGTTCAGCCGCGGCCTGCACCGGCACGAGCATGACGATGACAAGGGCGCCAAGGAGGATGGAAGGCCAAGGGCCTCGTTCACTTGTGGTATGTGATGCCATAACATTCCCTGTGGTCACGTATGATAACTTGAAATATGAAAATAATAACTATAAATAACTTATGAAGAATAACAGGTACCTTTCCCCTGTGTCAACCAGGGAAACAGGACCTGCCCGAACAATCCAGCAGTCATGTATATGTGTTCCTGGTGTCTCGCGCTCATCTGCCCGGGCCTTCCTCCATGAAAGGGTCGTCGATCCGCGGGGTCTTCGAGGGGTTTGACGAGGAGCTCTGATTCGCCTAAGCTGTGGCTGTGAAGATCGCGCTCGTCCAGCTGCCGCTGCAGTCGCACGACTATGTCTATTCTCTGGAAAACGTTCCCCTGGCTGCCGGGTATCTCGCCTCGCATCTTTCGTGTGCGGGAAATCGGGCCGAGGTGGCCATCTGTCCACCCGAGGTCGTGAATCTGGGAGGCGATGCAGCCATCATGCGCTGGCTGGAAGACGTCCACCCCGTGATCGTGGGTTTCAGCTGCTACCTCTGGAATGTCGAGCGGACCCTGTACCTGTGCAGCCTGATACGGCAGCGCATGCCGGGGAGCACCGTCGTGCTCGGCGGCCCCGAGGTGACCGGCGACAACGAGTTCCTCCTGGGACAGGATTCCTTCCACGTCGGCGTGGTGGGCGAGGGAGAACAGGCCTTCCACGAGCTTGTCTGCGCCATGGCCGGAGGCAGGCAAGATATCCGGACCGTTCCCGGGCTTGTCCTGAGAGACAGGGGGAAACCATTCTCAACCGGTCCCCGGGCGCTCGTGGGTGATCTGGACAGCCTTGCATCGCCGTATCTCGCCGGAACCATAGGCCCGGCCCCTGGCGGCGGGATGCTCCTGGAGACGGTGCGGGGATGCCCCATGCGCTGCACCTACTGCTACTACCACAAGAGCTCGCCCGAGGTGCGAACCTTTTCCGTGGAGCGGACCGCCGCCGAGGTCGCATGGTCGCGGGACCATGCCGTTGATGAGATCACCATCATCGACCCGTGCTTCGCCAGGAGACCCGACATGGGTGCGCTCCTCAGCGCCCTTGCCGTGAACAGGGGCCCTGCACAGCGCGTAAGCTGCGAGCTCAATGCCGAGGACCTGAGCGCAGAACTGGTGAGCGCCATGGTGCAGGCGGGTCTGTCTCATGTCGAGGTCGGCCTGCAGAGCACCAACCCACTCGCCCTGAAGAACGTTGGCCGCAGGTTCGGAAAAGGGGCCTTCATCAGGGGCGTGAGGATGCTGAAGTCGGCCGGCGTGCGTGTCATGACCGACGTCATGGTGGGGCTGCCCGGAGATTCACTCGAGGATGTGAGGCGCTCCATCGACTTCGTCGTCGAGAACGACCTCTGCGACGACCTGAGCGTGTATCCACTGAGCGTGCTGCCGGGCACGGTGCTCAGGGCAGGGGCCTCCAGGCACGGGATCAGGCATCTCTCTGAGCCGCCGTACCTCGTCACCTCGAGCAGCACCATGAGCCGTGACGACATCCGGGATGCCTTCGCCCATGTCGAGGAGGTCTCGAACCGCGATCTCTTCCCGGTGGAGCTTCCCCGGAAGGGACAGAGAGGCGTGCGGGCGCGGGGCGCCATGATCAGCCGGATCGTCCTTGCCGATCCGGCCGAGGGAACCGCCGTCGAGGCGGACCGTATCGGCCAGGCCCTGTGCATAGAGGTCCGTGACCCCGTCTGGATGGAACAGCCCGGCCTCGCGAGGAAACTGCAGGTCATCATGGCCGCGAACCCCTTCTCCCTCGTGAGCTGGATCATCCCTGAGGCCATGTTCAGACCGGGCACGACTCCCGCATGGATCAGGTCCGTATGCAGCTCCGTTTCGCATCCGGCGGACCGCGAGTACATGTCCCCCGTCACGCCGATCCGTTCCCGCCAGCTCTTCCTGGAGGGGACGACCCTGCAGGGCACGAGAGTCTATACCATGATACCTCTGGACGGCGATCGCTCCCGACCGTTGTGGGCGGCACTGCCTGCCGGCGCGGGAAGCGAAGAAGAGGAACACCACCGGCAGAGGCTCTGCAGGCTTCTCGGGTATCGGCCCGAGGTGCGGTTTGGCGACCTGGAGGAACCTGCCCGTGATGTCCTGGACGACAGGCTGGGCACGGTGATCCTCGGCGGATAGCCACCTGTCAGGCCGTTATCCACGGTAACACCGTCTTGTTGAAATCGCTGGAAGTGCCGATGAGAATCTGCTAGAGGATGCTCGGAACATGACCATGCACCGGGAGTGAAAAAGACCATATGCCCATTGTCGTGCAGACGACGCTGCTCCTTGTCCTTTCAAATCTCTTCATGACCTTTGCCTGGTACGGCCATCTGAAGAACCTGAACACCGCCCACTGGTACATAGCAGCCATTGCGAGCTGGGGCATCGCCCTGTTCGAGTACCTCCTCCAGGTTCCGGCAAACCGCATCGGGTTTCAGCAGATGAGCCTCCCCCAGCTCAAGGTCCTGCAGGAGGTCATCACGCTGTCCGTGTTCGTGCCCTTCTCGATGATGTACATGCACCAGCCCCTCAAGCTCGATTATCTCTGGGCAGGGCTCTGCCTGACCGGTGCTGTCTATTTCATCTTCCGGGCCTGACGGGCCGGAAGGACGGAAGATTCCCGGGATCTCGCACTCACGATGATTTCCCGGTGGGGATGTCACGCAGGAGCCTGTTGGCATCAGATGACTCGATGGACCTGTTGAATTCCCTGAGAATGCTTCGCAGATCTCCCGTCTCGTCGGATTCGGGCAGGTAGGCACAGGCCTGCTCGGTTCCCTCCAGTGCCTCCACGACCGTTGCCACCGAGATGGCGTCCGGTCCCCGGGCGGGTACATAGGCGGGTTCCTCGTCACTGCTGGCCGGATTCGTCTCGAGGATAACACCCGCTGCCCGTAGTTCGCCCAGATAGACATGGATGTCCGCCAGGGGAAGCTCGAGCTGCTCGGACAGGGACGCAGCCGTTGGTCCAGGTTCGCCCGCGACGAAGGTCTTGATGATGGTGTGGGCGATCTTGAGGCTGACGAGCTTTTTCAGGTAGGGGTTCGATTCCTGGACGAACCTGCAGGTGTGGAAATTCTGGCAGGCATATGAAAGCTCGGCGCCGAAGAGCACGATGAACCAGCTCAGCTGGAGGAACACCAGGAACAGCGGCAGGGCGGCAAAACTGCCGTAGATGGCATTGTAATGGGAAACACCGATCTGGAATACGATATAGATCCTCTGCACGGCCACGAAGATGATCCCGGCGATGCCGCCCGCTATGATGCCCGACGAGAACCGTATCTTTCTGTTGGGTATGAAGATGTACAGGAACGACAGCAGGATCCAGATGAGCAGGAACGGGACGATACCCACGAACAGGTTGGTGAGAGGGGCGAGGATGCCCGAAAGGCCGAGCTCCTCGCTCATGGTCCCGAGGTGAGAGGCGACCATGACCGCGGCGCTGCTCGAGATGATGATCAGGACCGGCGCTATGAGCATGATGGAGAGGTAGTCGCTGAATTTCCTGCCCAGGGAACGCTGGCGTGTGACTCCCCAGATAGCGTTGAAGGAACGCTCGATGTATCCCAGCATCTTTATGACCGCCCACAGGAGCACGATCACGCCGACCCCTGCCAGGATACCGCCCCTGGTGCTGTCCAGGAGACGGTTGGAGAAGTCGATGACATAGGTTATCACCTCCTGCTGGCCGGCGAAGTGTTCCATGAGATATTCCTGGAGGAGCTTCTTGAAACCGAAGCCCTTAGCAACGGCGAAGACAAGGGCTGCCACAGGGACGATGGACATGAGGGAATAGAAGGTCAGCGCTGAGGCCCACAAGGTGCATCGGTCGGAGAGGAATTTCCTGACGGACAGGAACAGGACCCTCAGCCCCAGGATGTACTGCCGTCTCCCGGCAGGAAGGTCCCCGACCCGTGTTCTCCATATGCCATCGGTGAGATAGGATCTGATGTCCTCAGTGACACCCGCAATTTTCTTCATGGCCTGCCACCTCCACCTCATCGTCGCAGCCGCCGAAGCAGCGCCCCGGATCACGCACGCATCTCTTCCCTTTGTAACACGATCCGGATCACATGGGTAGCATCCAGGACACCGGTGCTGCCGGGCAGGTTACCCATGGCCGGCACCACGTGAGAAGGGGGAGTGCCGGTTGCCCATAGCCGGCGCTCCCCCTCGTGTCTCTCATCTCGTCAGGATCAGCCCGGAGGCTTGCCTTCTATGCACACTTCGATCGAGAAGTTCCCGTTGTCGGTGCTGAACGGGATGGCGATGATGGGGTGCTTGGTGATGTGCGAGATGCTGTGATTTTTCCCGGTTATCACCGTGGGGATGGCACCCTTGAGGATCCTGCCCGTGGCCTCGAGCTTCTGCCGGGCCTGGCCCGAGACGATGTTGAGGATCTCGCCCACCGCGTCCTTGACCTCCTCGTTGATCTCCCCGACCGGTTCGCCGAACATGTTGCTCACGATGGACAAGATGCTCTGCTCGGAAAAGCTCACCGAGATGGTACCACGGGCTTCCCCGGAAAGGCCCACGATGCCCGAAACATCTCCGCTTGCCAGCTGATCCTTCTTCAGGAAGGGCTTCCCTGCCGAGGCCTTGGTAAACGCGAGGGAAGACAGCACGTGCAGGGTTGCTTCAATGAATGGATTCACCAGTGTCACGTCCATACGAACCTCATGTAATGATGGCGTGCTAACAGACATCATTCATGATATCGGCAGGGCCATCTCAGAAATATAAGAACAAAGATAGAGATGGTTGTCCCTGCGGGGACAACGGTGTGGGTACCGATCCGCATGTGCCTGGACATGAGACGGGCCTTTCTCGAGGAATCAGAAGGCCTGCTTGACCATGGCGACATAGGTCCCCACGGTGTTTCCCCCTGCATAGGCCGCGATACCGAAGAATGACTGCATGGATCCTTCCTTGATGATGAGCGTGATGAGCAGGAAGTTTGCAAAGGTGATCATGCCGCTGAGGATCGTGGCGCTCCATACCTTTCGTTCGGCTACGGACCTCGTGTAGCGGGTAACCAGGAGATCGGTGATGATGCCTGCGATGAACAGCGCGGCAAGTTCCAGAATGATGATGGTCATGCGTTCCTCCCTGGAGGTGCTGAGGAAAGGGCCATCCCGGCACGCAGGCCACTGCCTGGGTTCGTGCCTCGGGCCGCTCCATGCACGGGACATGAGAGCCTGTCGGCCGTGAGGCGCAGGTGACCCGGGCATGAGTAGCGGCCTCTGAGCTGGTTTGAGGTCGAAGGCCTGCCTATTGTGGAAAGGACCGTTCAAGGTCCGGCAGGTGCGTCTTCTGCAGGGTTTTCTCCGTTCGGAGAGGATCGGCTGTTCTACGTATGTGAAGAATGACACCGTTGTATCGTTCTTGCCACCCTGCCGATCAGCTCAGGGGGGAGGCTCACAGAGTTCCATGCACACCTCCTGTTGTCGTTTGTTGTGCCTGTCTAAAGGCAGCCCTGTATCTTCTCACATGGGGCCGGTCATGTCAAGCTGCGCCACTTTGAAGTATCTGGGACGACGAGCACCATGTAATCTCGAGGCGTTCACCCGAGGTGTTTCACATAGATGATCTTGCTGTCGCCCTCCGAGTAGAAATCCCTGAGCACGGCTTCTTTTGTGTACCCGGCTTTCAGGTAGAAGCCCTGGGTGGGTCTGTAGAGTTCGCGGGAGGCAGTCTCGATGTAGATGCGCCGGCCGCCCATGCCCCGGATGCTCTTTTCGGTCCGTGCGAGCAGTCTCCCGCCGACGCCCGAACCCTGGTGGTCCCGGTGCACCGCTATCCAGTAGAGATCGTAGCTGCCCTCGGTGCAGATTACGGGGCCGAAGCAGGTATACCCGAGGACCCTGCCCTCGCGCTCACAGAATATGAAGTTGTAGCCGCTCGAGCCCGCGGCCCCCAGCTCTGCATCAGCCAGTTCCACGGCGATGTCGATCTCGTCGTCGGTGAAGAAGCCCGTGGACTGAACGATCTGTCTGACCGCCTCGAGGTCGGAAGGAACCACGGTCGGGCGAAAGGTGAGTTTCATGGGTGGCCGGATCTCCCGGACGCGCGAGCCTCGGCTCACGGGGAGAATGAGTCCTTCACGATCCGGGCGATCATGTCGTTGAAGGGAACCCCTGCCTTCAGGGATGCTGCCCAGAAGCCCCCGTTGGGTGAAATGCACGGATTGGCGTTGATCTCAAGGACCCAGGGGTTCTTCTGATCGTCCACCCGGACATCCACCCGGGCATACCCCTTGAGGTCGAAGCACTGCCAGCACTTCAGAGCGAGTTCATCGAGCCGTTCGAGCAGGGGCGCATCCTCCGGGGGGAAGTCGAGAACCCGTTCGGTGCCCTCGTATTCAGGGGTGCCTTCTATCCACTTGGCCTTGTAGTCGACGATCCTGGGCATGTGATCCGCGTAGTCAAAGGTGATCTCGGAAGGCGGCAGGACCTGCGCGCCGGGTCCTTTCCCATCCGAGGCCAGAAGGGCCAGGTTGAATTCGCGGCCGTCGATGTAGTGCTCGGCGAAACACGGCTTCTTCAGGTTCTGCTCCTTCTGGCGCAGCATCCCGAGGAGGTCTTCCAAACCGCTGGCCTCGACCACGGATTCACCGTCCAGGCCGATGGATGCATCCTCCCACATGGCCTTCAGGATGTATGTGGACGGGAACGGAAGGTCGCATTCCAGCGGTTTCCCCGGGACCACCCATTCAGGGGTGGGTATGCCGGCATAGCGCATCCATCTCTTCGCGAGGATCTTGTTGGAGGTCAGGTACATGGCGTCGGAGCCTGCCCCGGTGTAAGGGATTCCCATGAGATCCAGATACGAGCAGGCAAGGTGAATGAGCCTGCCGTCACCGTGAACACACTCCACGAGGTTGAACACGCATAGAGGGTGAAGCTTCTTGATGCGGGTCGAGAAATCCTTTCTCGTGAGGTCGAACGGCATGGAGCGGGTCTTGTACCCCAACTTCTTCAGCTCGGCCTCAACAGCCTCCACCTGGTCCAGCACGTCCCACTCGTCCGGACCGGCGTCCTCAGGGACTGGCTGATGGAGGATGAGGATGGTCTTGTTCATGATTCTTTCCGGCCGATCCTCTGCATGGCGCTGTCCAGGATCCTGGCGATGAGGTCCTGGAAGGGTATGCCCAGAAGCCTGCATATGATGGGAAGGTCCGAGTGGACCGGGTTGAGCCCTGCCAGAGGGTTCACCTCGATGAAATTGGGGCGGTCTAGACTGTCCATGCGGATGTCCACCCTCCCGCCGTCTCTGCACCCGAGGGCCCTCCATGCCGCCAGGGCAAGGTCGGAGCAGGCCTGCACGACCTCCCGCTCGGGGATGACATAGTCGATGAGCTCTTCGTAATTCGATTTCGAATGGTATGAATAGATCTTCTCGCCCTCATGGTGATTCCTGAAAAGGACCTCCATCACGCCGATTACGGCAGCATCATTGTCGGTCCCCACGATGCCGGCCGTGAATTCCCGGCCGGGGAGATAGGTTTCGACGAGCACCGGCTGACGGAACTCATGCATCAGTTTTGTGCATAGTAGCGAGAGTTGTTCGTGCGTGTCAACCCTTGATGACTCGCTGATACCTTTCCCCGTCCCCTCGGCTACGGGCTTGGCAAAGAGGGGCGGCGGCAGGTCGAGGGATTGGAGATCCGCGGGGTCTTCGATGACGGCGAAGTCTGCAGTCGGAATTCCTGCCGCGCGTATCACGGTCTTGGTCAGGCCCTTGTGCAGGGTGAGCGCGAGGACCAGGGGGTCCGAGAAGGTGTAGGGGATCCGATAGGCATCCAGCAGCGCGGGGACCTGAGCCTCGCGGCCCACGCCGTACATCCCTTCCGCGATGTTGAATACGAGGTCCCAGGTGTCGCCGGAGGCGAGCCGCCTGACCAGGTGCCTGACGTTGCCGATGCGGTCAGTGCCATGGCCCAGCGATTTCAGGGCGGCATCGATGCCGTCGATGGTGTCGACGCGGTCGAACTCGGCTGTCTGCTCGTGTCCGTACCCCTCCCTCAGGTAGTCGTCTCTGAGGTCGTAGGTGATGCCGATATGCATGTGTCAGGGTGCCACAGGTGTCTCGGGGCATCTGTCCGGGTATCGGTAGGTGTTCCCCTCGTAGTTCCTGAGGATGACCCCGTCGCCGTCACGGCCCTGGCAGTAGTCTGGGAGAAGCGGTATCTTGCCGCCTCCGCCGGGCGCATCGACCACGTAATGCGGCACGGCATAGCCCGAGGTGTGGCCACGGAGGCCCTCGATCATCTCGATGCCCTTTGCCACCGGGGTGCGGAAATGGGACGACCCCAGGATAGGATCGCACTGGTACAGGTAATACGGCCTGACCCTGACCTTGAGAAGCCCGTGGTAGAGCTTCTTGAGTGTCTCCACGCGATCGTTGATACCCTTGAGCAGCACGGTCTGACTGCCCATCGGTATCCCGGAATCGGCCAGGAGGTTGCACGCAGCCTGTGTCTCGGGAGTCAACTCGTCGGGGTGGGTGAAATGGATGCTGATCCACAGGGGATGGTACTTCTTGAGGATGTTCATCAGGCGCGCGGTCAGACGCTGGGGCAGCACCACGGGCACCTTGGTGCCGATGCGTATGACCTCCACGTGCGGGATGCGCCGTATGCTGGAGAGGAGATAGTCGAGGTGGCTGTCCGGGAGCGTCAGCGGGTCCCCGCCCGAGAGAAGGACGTCGCGCACCTGGGGTGTCTGCTCGATATACGAGATGGCCTGCTGCCACTGGGTGATGCTGCCCTTGAACCTTCCATGGTTGCCCACCATGCGTGAACGGGTGCAGTATCTGCAATAGGTCGAGCAGAAACCCGTGGTCAGGAACAGGGCCCTGTCAGGATAGCGGTGCACGAGTCCCTGCACCGGGCTCTGGACTTCTTCTCCGAGCGGGTCCTGCGCCTCGCCCGAGGAAACAAGATATTCGTCCGACACCGGGACCACGGTCCTCCGCAGTGCCTGGGTCGGATCGTTGCGGCTGATCAGGCTCGCATAGTACGGAGTGATCCTTAGAGGCAGTCCCGAGGTGTGGCGTATGATGCCGCTGTACTCGCCGTGGGTGAGGCTGACGAGGCGTTTGATCTGCTCGAGGCTGACGATGCTGTTGCGGATCTGCCAGTGCCAGTTGGACCAGTCGGCCTCTGTCGCATTCGGGAAGAACTCGCGCAGAAAGCGCCGCGAATGCTGGCTTACGGGGATACGGCCGATGGCCGGATACTTGCGTTCCGGTTCGGTCTTGAACAGGAGGTCTTGTACGAGGACCGGGCTAATCGATGGGGGCTCCTCGGGTGGTTCGTTGCCAAGTGTTCCGGCGTCCTCAAGGGAGACAGACACTGCGGGACCGCTGTTCTTCATCACTCACTCCTCCTTTGGTGAAGTATCGGCACGTGGTGAATCGTTGATAAAGAATAATAGCAGGGGATAATGATGACTCCATCGGGGAGTAGGGATGGCCTGTCCGGGAGCGACGTCATCGGATAGTGTTCAGTGCGTTGCGGCATCGGTTTCCCGTGCCGCCATGATCAGGAATGAATAACCGTTCACCCTCGTCGTTCCCTCATCTGCCCGCCCTTTTCGGCCTGTTTCCACTTTTCCATGAGGTCTTACTTTTGAGTTCTCTTTTCATCATTCTCGTGAAAAATGCAAGAGAGAAAATGCACGATATGAAAAAATATTTTAAGCCCGTGCTGTCTCGTCTCCGCGGAGCCGGATCGCTTTGAAAGCTCGGGGGAGCACGGGACGCAGCGATCCGGAAAGACAGCCCCACGGCATGGTGGAAATGAAACAGGACAGGAGAGTTTGTCGTGTGAGCTCTGCCATGGTGTATGGTATGATAGGTAACGGGTGAGGGGGTCACCGTATGGAGAGGGACGACATGCAGGGGAACAGCCTCGAAAGGCTCGCAATCGACAAGGCCTCAAAGGAGAAAAAGGACAGAAGGAGATTCAGGTCCCTCTATCTGGTCCTCATCCTGGCCGCAGGTCTGGTGGTCACCCTGACGGTGGCCTGGGTCCTCTTCTCCAGGGGGCAGGAGGTGAGTGTCGCGACAGTCAGCGGCCTCTACCCCGCACAGCTCCTGGCGGACCTGAGCGCAAGCGGCTACGTGGTGGCCCAGCGCAAGGCGGACGTGGCCGCAAAGATCACGGGCCAGATGGTCGCCATCATGGTGGCCGAGGGCAGCGTCGTGAAGGAGGGGCAGCTCATTGCCCAGCTCGAGAACGCCGACGCCAAGGCCCTGGTCGAGCAGAACAGGGCAAACCTTGCCCTGGCAGAGGCCAGGCGTGACCAGGCCAAAGCGGAGCTCGACAATGCCGCGCTCGATTTCGAACGGAAGAGGAACCTGGTGGGCTCGGGGGCGGTTTCCAGGTCCGAGTTCGATGCCGCCGAGGCCCGCTACGCCACGGCGAAGGCCAGCGTCGAGGCCTCCAGCGCCGCGGTGGAGTCGGGCGGGGCGGCACTCAAGAGTGCGCAGATTTCGCTGTCCTATTCCGAGATCAGGGCGCCGTTCGATGCCGTGGTGCTGACCAAGAACGCGGACGTGGGCGACATCATCACCCCCTTCGGTGCAGCGGCCAATGCCAAGGCTGCCGTCGTCTCCATAGCGGACCTGTCGTCGCTGGTGGTGGAGGTGGATGTCTCCGAGGCCAACATCGGCACCGTTCAGGTCGGGCAGCCCTGCGACATCCAGCTCGACGCCCTTCCCGAGTCGAGATTCCGGGGAGTCGTGGACACCATCGTTCCCACCGTGGACAGGTCCAAGGCGACCGTTCTCGTCAAGGTGCGCTTCCTTACCCAGGACACGCGGGTTCTGCCCGAGATGAGCGCCAAGGTGGGATTCCTCTCGCGAGACCTCGGTTCGGATGAGCTCGAGCCAAGGACCATGGTGAACGCCCAGGCCCTCCAGGGTGCAGGCGAAGGGGTCTTTGTCTTCGTCGTGGATGGAGATCGCGTCCGCAAAAGATCTGTGCGTCCCGGCGAGCGCTTCGGCGACATGATCGAAGTCAAGGATGGGATCAAGGCGGGCGACACCGTGGTGGTGGGTGCTCCCAGGGGCCTGAAAGACGGCCACAGGATCAGCATCCTTCAGCAGTGACCATGCAGAGCCCGTCGCCCATCGTCGAGATCAGGAGCGTCTCCAAGAGCTACAGGCGCGGCAGCCACGTGGTGCCCGTACTCTCCGACATCACCTTTGACATCGCCAGGGGGGAGTTCCTCGCCATCATGGGGCCTTCAGGGTCCGGCAAGAGCACCCTGCTGAACCTCATCGCCGGCATCGACCGGGTCGACACCGGTTCCATCGTCGTGGGCGGGGAGGATATCACCAGCCTGTCCGAGACCGAACTGGCCCGGTGGCGTGCAGGCAACGTGGGCTTCATCTTCCAGTTCTACAACCTCATGCCCGTGCTCACGGCATTCGAGAACGTGGACCTGCCGCTGCACCTCACGGGTCTGAGCCGGGCGCAGCGTCGTGAGCACGTTGAGATGGCGCTGTCCATGGTCAACCTCACGGACCGCATGGACCACTACCCGGCGCAGCTCTCGGGCGGCGAGCAGCAGCGCGTGGCCATCGCCCGGGCCATCGTCATCGACCCGGTCCTCCTGGTGGCGGACGAGCCCACCGGCGACCTCGACCGGAGGTCGGCCGAGGACGTGCTGAACCTCATGGGGCGTCTGAACGAGGAGATGGGCAAGACCATCATCATGGTGACCCACGACCCCCACGCGGCAGAGCGGGCGCACACGATGAGACACCTGGAAAAGGGCGATTTCAACTCGGTATGATCCTGCCCAGGATGATCATGAAGAATGCCTTCCGGCGCAAGGTGAGGACGATCCTCACCATCGTCGCCATGGGCATCGCCATCCTCGCCTTCGGGCTGCTGCGCACCGTGCTCACGGCGTGGTATTCCGCAGTGGACGCGTCGTCGGCGACCCGGCTCGTAACGCGGAACGCTGTTTCGATCATCTTTCCCCTGCCGCTGGCCTATCACGAGAAGATCCGCCACGTGAGCGGAGTCCATAGGGTCTCTCATGGGTCCTGGTTCGGGGGCATCTACATCAGCGAGAAGAACTTCTTCGCCAGCTTTGCGGTGGATCCCGAGAGCTACCTGGATCTCTTCCCGGAGCTCGTCATTCCGGGTCAGCAGAAGGCCGACTTCTTCCGGGACAGGCGGGGCTTCGTCGCAGGCAGGAAGCTCGCGGACCGCTTCGGCTGGCGTGTGGGCGATGTCGTGACGCTCAAGGGCACCATCTACCCCGGGGACTGGGACTTCGTGCTCCGGGGCATCTACGAGGGACGTTACCGGACCGTGGACGAGACCCAGTTCTTCTTTCACTGGGACTACCTCAACGAGGGGGTCAGGAGGACATATTCCTCCATGGCCGACCAGGTGGGCTTCTTCATGATCGGGGTGAAGGACCCCAACCTCTCGGCGGAGGTGGCAAGGGAGATCGACGCCATGTTCGCCAACTCCCGTGCCGAGACGCTCACCGAGACAGAACGTGCCTTCATCATGGGGTTCATCTCCATGTCGGAGGCCATCGTCATGGTCATACGCATCGTGTCGCTCGTGATCATCGTGATCATCCTCGCAGTGGTGGCGAACACCATGGCAATGACCACCAGGGAGCGCGTGGGCGAGTATGCGGTGCTCAAGACCCTGGGGTATTCGGGGTGGCACATCGGGACCCTCATCTCGGGCGAGGCCTTTCTCATCACCTTATCCGGCTGCCTTCTCGGTATCGCCATGACCTATCCCGTGGTCAGGTTCTTCACCACCGAGCTGGGTGCATACTTTCCCGTCTTCTTTGTGGAGCCGCTGACCATCTGGCTGGACTTCGGGGCCGCAACCCTGGTGGGCGCCACCGCGGCGGTCATCCCCACCCGGCAGGCCGTGCGCATCCGCATCGCGGATGGCCTGAGGAGGATAGGTTAGATGGCGGTGCCTCTCTCGTACAACCTCCGCAACCTCTGGACACGGAGGCTCACCACCTTCCTGACCGCCTCGGGCATGGCGCTCGTGGTGTTCGTGTTCGCCGCCATCGGCATGCTGGCGGAAGGCCTCCAGAAGACCCTCGTGCAGACCGGTTCCCCGGACAACGTGGTGGTGCTGCGCAAGGGTGCAAACGGCGAGGTGGACAGCGGGGTGGAACGCAACCAGGCAGCGGTGGTCCAGACCTCTCCGGACATCGCCTCCGACGGAAAGGGTGAGCCGATCATGGCGCGGGAGACGGTGATCCTCATCACCCTTCCCAAGAAGCTGGGTGGGACCTCGAATGTCACCATCCGGGGGATCGGCGTGCATTCACTGGCGCTGCGGCCCCAGGTGAAAATCGTCCAGGGGCGCATGCCCCGCTTCGGGGTCCCCGAGATGGTGGTGGGGGAGAGCCTCGCCAGGAGGTTCTCCGGGCTCCAGGTGGGGGACACCCTGTGCTGCGGACTGCGGAACTGGAGGATCGTAGGGATCATGGATGCCGGCAACACGGCGTTCTCCTCTGAGATCTGGGCGGACGCCGACCAGGTCATGCAGTCCTTCCGGAGGCCCGTGTACTCATCCCTCATCTTCAAGCTTGCAGATCCCGGCAGGTTCGACTCGGTGAAGACATTCATCGAGGGCGATCCCCGCCTCACCCTGCAGGCCAAGCGCGAGACGCAGTTCTACCTGGACCAGTCCGAGATGATGGCCATGTTCCTGCGCATACTGGGCGTCTCGCTCACCGTGATCTTTTCGCTCGGTGCCATGATCGGCGCCATGATCACCATGTACGCCGCCGTGGCCAACCGGACCGCCGAGATCGGTACCCTGCGCGCCCTGGGTTTCCGGCGAAGGGCCATCCTCGCAAGCTTCCTCATGGAGTCGCTGTTCCTGGGCTTCATCGGCGGGTGCGCCGGGCTCATCTTCGCCTCGTTCATGCAGCTCCTCACCTTCTCCACGGTGAACTTCCAGACCTTCTCGGAGCTCGCCTTCCGGTTCGCCCTCACGCCCTCCATCGTCGCCCAGTCTCTGTCCTTCTCGCTGATCATGGGTCTGGTGGGCGGCTTCCTGCCCGCGGTGCGGGCCTCGCGCATGAACATCGTGGAGGCGCTGCGCGCGAGCTGAGAAGAGCCGAGGGTGTTCTCTTCTCAAATGGTGGTGCGGGCTGATTCAACGAGATCGAGGGCTCATGGGTCTTTGAGTCTGTAATATGAATCTACCGGATGAATCGGAACGCTCCATTGATATTACGCAGAGCGCAATTATTATGGTGCTTGCAGGGGAGATGTGCTCTCAGCGGCCCGTTCGACACAAACGACCCCATCACCATGACAGACCACCCTGTACTACGATTCCAGGAGGTGGAAAGGTATGAAAAATCGCTTCAGTCTCTTCAGTTCCTCATGTGTCTTCTTATCAATGGTGCTGCTCCTTGTCAGTCTCTCCTGCAGCAGTAGCGGCGGTGGAGATGATGGTGGCGACGACGGCGGGGGAGATGTGCTGAGTGAGTACAACTTTAACATGAGGACCGGAATGGGTGATACTGATGCTCCTTCAGCTCTCCAGATCGATGCCAGCCTGGATGATGAAGACGTTCGGGCAACCTTCTCCGGGGAGGTCACGGGGGTCTTCAATCTGGATGAAAATTCCATAACCCTCAACGAAGGGTGCTGGATTCGGGTCACTACCGACGGTCTCTGGCCCGGAGAGCTCGGGATACTGAACATCTACCTGAATTCGCCCATAACTTCTGTAGATGGCGACGAACCTGACCAGGGAATCCTGGTGGTGGGTATCGGAAATGGCCCTCTGTACTCCATTACCATAACGGCAGCCAGTGGGGGTGTGAGCCTGCAGTACAACGACGGCACTCCAGTCACGTACGACGACTGGGATGACTTCGAGGACCTCTTCGGCTCGACTGCACCTGAATGGCAGCAGCAGGCAAGCTTTGCATACTCCATGATGGAATTCATTCTCTTCCATGTGGAATTCTTTCTGGAAACCCTTACCGCCATCGAGGAGAATGCATTCGGTACAACCACCAGCGGCACGTTGCCCGCAGGGGTTCTGCCCGTTGGGTTCACCAATCCAGGGAAGATGATTCTGACGGATAACAATGGTGGAGAACCACTGCCGGGTGAAGCGTTCACCCTGGAATTCCAACACTTCTGGGATGACGACGATCTCGACGACATAGACCAGCTCTACGACGGCACCGTGCGGTTCGTCAATTTCTGGAGGATAACGAACGACGACATCCTCACCGGTATTGGATTCGCACCCTACAACGGGAGCGGCGGGGTCTTTTTCGACGATCTTGCCAACTATGAGATCGAAGAGACCCCTCCTGGCTCATACAGCCTGGATGAAGTGTTTACTACAATCTCCGGAGGGTACACGATCCTGTTCTCAGAACCGTAAAGGGAGATGAAGCCCGGGCTTCTCTTCCGCCGAGACGATGGCGTGCTGCATGCCGCCGGCTCTTTCTCCCGGGAATGGCCGGCGGCAGGGCTTCCAAGGGCTTCTGAACCGTATAACGATCACCGGCACCCTGCACCTCCATTCCAGATCCGGGTTGACACACAACAACCCCGTTTCTATAGTCAACGTCATAGCGGTTTTCATAAACGTTTCATCAGGGAAGGACCATGGCCACACTGAGCCTCGAGGAATGGCTTGAACGGGCGGAAAGCGACCGGCGTTTCCGTGAGAACGCGACTTCCATCACGCATATCCCTGCATCCGAGGGCAGCTTTGCCCCGTATCCTTCCTGGGTCCACCCCCGCCTGAAGACAGTGCTGGAGAAGCGGGGCCTTAAGCGACTGTACTCCCACCAGGCACAGGCCGTCGAGCTCGTCAGGCAGGGCAGGGACGTGGTGCTCGTCACGCCCACGGCCAGCGGCAAGACCCTGTGCTACAACCTGCCCGTGCTCCAGCGCATCCTCGAGGAGCCCGAGACGCGTGCCCTGTACCTCTTTCCCACCAAGGCCCTGGCCAACGACCAGATGCACGAGGTGCACGGCCTCATCGGCGAGCTCAAGGCCGACATCAAGACCTTCACCTACGACGGCGACACGCCGGACGACGCCAGGCAGGCCATCCGCAGGCAGGGCCACGTGGTGGTCACCAACCCTGACATGCTCCACACGGGCATCCTGCCGCACCACACCAAGTGGCAGAAGCTCTTCGCCAACCTCACGTACGTGGTGGTGGACGAGCTGCACGTCTACCGCGGGGTGTTCGGCAGCCACCTGACCAACGTGTTCCGGCGCCTGAAGCGGGTGTGCCGCTTCTACGGCACTGACCCGGTCTTCATCTGCTGCTCGGCCACCGTGGCCAACCCGGGCGAGCACGCGGAGAACCTCCTCGAGAAGGAGGTGGCGCTCATCGACGAGAGCGGGGCCCCCAGGGCGGCCAAGACCTTCATCCTGTACAACCCGCCCATCGTGAACCGGGAGCTCGGCATCCGCCAGTCGGCGCTCACCCCTGCGAGGAAGATCGCGGGTGACCTCATCGGCAACCACATCCAGACCATTGTGTTCACCACGAGCAGGCTCAACGTGGAGGTGCTCACCAAGTACCTCAAGGACGGCTTCAGGGGGAAGATCCCGGGCAGGGACCACTTCGTGACCGGTTATCGTGGCGGTTACCTGCCCAACCTCAGGCGCGACATCGAGAAGGGGCTGCGCGAGCGGACGGTCATGGGCGTGGTGAGCACCAACGCGCTGGAGCTGGGCATCGACATCGGCGACCTTCAGGCGTGCCTCATGGCGGGGTACCCGGGCTCCATCGCCAGCACCTGGCAGCAGGCGGGCAGGGCGGGCCGAAGGACCGGCCACAGCCTGGCCATCCTCATCGCCCGGAGCAACCCCATGGACCAGTTCATCGTGGAGAACCCGGAGTACTTCTTCGCCCGCTCGCCCGAGCACTGCCGGGTGAACCCGGACAACCTCCTCATCCTGCTCCATCACATCAAGAGCGCGGCCTTCGAGCTGCCCTTCGAGGAGGGGGAGCGCTTCGGGAAGGAGAACCTCATGGAACTTCTCACCTACCTCGAGGACAAGGGGGTGCTCCACCGGGTGCAGGCGCGCTGGCACTGGGCGGCCGAGAGCTACCCGGCCGACGAGGTGAGCCTGAGGACCATCAACCCGGAGAACATCGTGGTGGTGGACACCACGGACGCCGGGAACCACAAGGTCATCGCCGAGGTGGACTGGGACAGCGCCTTCACCACGGTCCACGACGACGCTATCTACATGGTGGAGTCCCAGCAGTACCACGTGGACAAGCTCGACCTCGATCGCAAGAAGGCCTATGTGCGCAGGGTGGACGTGGACTACTACACCGACGCCATGACGTACACCAATGTGCGCGTCATCGAGGACTTCGACAAGAAGTCCGATCGCAGCGTCATCGTGGAGCACGGCGAGGTGCAGGTGGCGCGCAAGGTGGTAGGGTACAAGAAGATCAAGTTCTACACCTCCGAGAACGTGGGTTACGGCGACGTCTCCCTGCCCCAGAAGGACATGCACACCACGAGCTACTGGTTCACCATCCCCTGGGATCTCCTCGATTTCCTGGACCTCAGGCGCGAGGAGATCATCGACGGGCTGGCTGGCCTGGCATACTGCCTCCACCACATCGCGGCCATGCTCGTCATGGCAGACATCAGGGACCTTGACCGGTGCATAGGCGACAAGAGCGGCGAGTGGTTCGTGCGCTACGGGGCCGACCGCAGGGTCATCACCGCGACCCCCGAGGCGCCCGTGGACGTCATGGAGAATGCCTTCGACCCCACGGTCTTCATCTTCGACGCCTACCCGGGGGGCATCGGCTTCTCCGACCTCCTCTTCGCCCGCCACGAGGAGCTGCTCGCAGCCGCACGCTCGGTCATCGGCTCGTGCCCGTGCGAGCACGGGTGCCCCATGTGCGTGGGGCCGACGCTCGAGGTGGGGCCCTCGGCCAAGTCCGCGGCCCTGCAGATCCTCGAGCTCATGGACCGGCCGTGAGCCTGAAGGACCGCCTGGGACGCCTCACCGGGGACGCCCGGACACCGGCTTTACCCAGTCCCCGGCAGGACACCATCGGCGAGCTCCGCAGAAGAATCGAGGAGGTGATGAACCGGCGGGACCGCCTGGCGCGGCCCGATTCTCCTTCATCCATGCGTTCCGGTCCACCCCTGGAAAACCTGATAACGGGAGAGGAGGTGGAAACAGGGCACGGGAGGTTCTTCTCTTCTTGCAGCCGCATGGAAGGGTCCGACCGTCACGGCCACGCCCTGATCCGCGAGCTGTCCCGGTTCGACATGAAGGGTGTGGCGCTTCTGGGCGGGTCGGAAGCCTTTGCCGGCTGTTCGCCCGAGGACGCCCTGTTCGTAGATACCGAAACCACCGGGCTTGCCGGCGGCACCGGGACCTTCCCCTTCCTCATCGGCCTGGGCTGGTTCGAGGGTGGAACGTTCGTGACGTGCCAGCTCTTCGCCCGGGACTTCTCGGAAGAGCCATCCATGCTCGCATACCTGCAGGAGCTCGCGAGGAACAGGAGATTCCTGGTATCCTTCAACGGCAGGGCCTACGACATGAACCTGCTCACGGCCAGGTTCATCCTCAACCGGCAGCAGGACGTCCTCTCCGGCATGCCCCACCTGGACCTGCTCCACCCGGGGAGGAGGCTCCTGCGGCACCGCATGGAAAACGCCAGGCTCCTCACCTTCGAGACCAGCGTGCTCGGGATCGAGAGGGAGGGCGACGTCCCCGGGTGTGAGATACCCCGGCGGTACTTCGACTGGCTGCGGCGCCGCGACGGCCGCCTCATGGAGGACGTGTTCCGGCACAACCGCCTGGACATCGTGTCCATGGCCGCGCTCCTGAAGCACCTTACCGACCTTGTCGGCGGAGGCCTCGAGCCGGAGAGGACGCACCACGGCGACATACTGGCGGCAGCACGGTTCCTCCACGAGCGCGGGCATACCCAGGCTGCCCGGCGACTGTACGAAGGCGTCAGCTCATCTTTCGACCGGGAGGTCTCCCTTGCTGCCAGGAGGTCGCTGTCCCTGATCCACAGGAGGGCAGGGGCCTGGGAGGAGGCGGTCCCGCTGTGGGAGGCCATGCTCGCGGAGGACCCCCGTGACGTTTTCGCAGCCGAGGAGCTCGCCAAGTACCTCGAACACCGCAGGCAAGACTATGCGCGGGCCAAGCTGATCGTGCGGATGGCGCTGGACGGCTGCAGGTCGTTGTGCGATGAGGACCGGCACGCCCTGGAGCATCGCCTGCACCGACTCCTTGCCAAGTCCTCGCCTTGAGGTGCCCATGGGATGACCTGCAGAGGCGACGTCCCCTTCATGCCCATTGCCTGGAGGTACCTCGTCATGATAGGTATTGATGTTTCAGAGAATTCGAGGTGGGGGCTCCATGGAACACATAATAAAGAAGATCAACGACCTGGCACGATACCACGACGAGGTTTCGCCCGAGCTCATCAAGGCCAAGGACATCAAGCTGGGCCTGCGGAATGCGGACGGCACCGGCGTCGTGGTCGGAATCACCTCCAAGGGGACTGTTTTCGGATTCAAGCGCATACCGGCGGAAGACGGCAGGGGAACCATTGTCCAGCCGGCAGCCGGCAGACTGCTCTACTGCGGGTACGATGCCATAGAACTGGCCAGGAGGATCCACGGGGAGTACCGGTACGGATACGATGAGGTCTGTTACCTCCTCCTGACCGGGGAGCTCCCCACAGAGGTCGACCTGAACAACTTCTCGAGCCTGGTCGCCAGAAACAGGGCGCTCAACAAGTCCGAGCGGAGCATCATCATGCAGGAGGCTCAGAACGAGAACCAGATGTTCGCCCTGCACTCGGTCATGTCCCACCTGAGCAGGTGCGATCCCAGGCCGGTGTCCACGGACCTCAGGGACGTCACCGAGACCTGCATCCGCCTCCTGGCCAAGGCGCCGACCATCGTGGCCTACAATTACAACGTGTCCCGCTACCGCCAGGGATCGGGCCTGCGGATCATCACCCCGGACCCCGAACTATCCACGGCCGAGAACTTCCTCTACATGCTCAGGGGAACCAGGCCCCACAAGAGAGAGTCCATGCTCTTCGACCTCTCCCTCATGCTCCATGCCGAGCACGGAGGCGGCAACAACTCGACCTTCACCGTGCGCGCCGTCTCTTCCAGCGGTGCCAACACCTACATGGCCATCTGCTCGGGCATAGCGTCGCTTTCCGGCCACCTCCACGGAGGGGCCAACGAGGCGGTCATGCGCATGATGCGGGAGATCAGGAAGAACGTGAAAGACTGGGAGGACCGCAGGCAGGTCCGACGATACCTGGAGAAGATCCTCGACGGCAAGGCCCACGACCGGGCCGGCAAGATCTACGGCATCGGCCACGCGGTCTACACCATAAGCGATCCCAGGGCCGAGATCCTCCTGGAAAAGGCCGAAGAGCTCGCCACGGAAAAGGAACTCATGGACGAACTGAACCTCATGAAGCTTGTGGCAGAGCTCGGCAGTGAGCTTGTCTACGAACGCAAAGGCCAGGTGGTGGCACCGAACGTGGACTTCTATTCGGGATTCGTCTACAAGATGCTCCGCATCCCGATAGACCTGTTCACTCCCATCTTCGCCATGGCCCGGATCGCGGGATGGTCGGCCCACCGCATCGAGCAGATCATCCAGGCCAAGCTCATACGCCCGGCCTATGTGAGCTCGCTGCTCCAGGATTTGGAATACGTGCCGCTCGACGAGCGGGGGTGAATGCTGGGAGTGCCGTGGTGATGGCCCCGGATGTTCCCTGTACTTCCGGAATGGGGCTCAACACCGTCACGCCGGAGGAGGCGCTGCCGTGAAGCGGATCGATTCGGATTTCACCAGCAGGGGGCAAAGGTGCTCGGCCTGGCTGTTTCTCCCTGACGGAAGGGAGAGACCCCCGGTCGTGGTCATGGCCCACGGCCTGGCCGGCCAGAAGGATTTCGGGCTCCAGGCCTATGCCGAATATTTTGCAGGCAGGGGCATGGCCTGCCTGGTCTTCGATTACCGGAACTACGGCGGCAGCGAGGGCGAACCGAGGAACCTGGTGAATCCCTGGATGCAGCTCGACGACTGGAAGGCGGCCATAAGCCATGCCCGCTACCTCCCCGATGTGGACGGCTCGAGGCTCGCCCTGTGGGGGACGTCCTTCTCCGGCGGGCACGTCGTGGTGACCGCCGCGCAGGTGAGCGGCATCAGGGCCGTGGCGGCACAGGTGCCGTTCGTGGATGGCGTCTCGTCGATTATGCAGTTTCCCGTATCCTACCAGCTCGAAGGCCTGTACCACGGACTCAAGGATCTGTACCGCATGATCACGGGCGGAACGCCCCACACGGTCCCTGCCGTCGGCGAGCCCGGGGCCTTCGCGCTCATGAACACCACCGAGTGCATGCCCGGGTACTTCGCCCTCGTGCCGCGGGACACCACGTGGAGGAACGAGGTCCCGGCCCGTTTCAACCTCATGGTCTCCGCCTACCGGCCCACCATGTATGCCCGGAAGGTCCCGTGCCCGGTGCTCCTCATGTACGCGAAGAACGACTCGCTGATCCCGTTCAAGGCCGTGGAGCGCATGGGCAGGAAGCTCAGGAACGCAGAGGTGATAGGCCTGCCCGTGGGACACTTCGACGTGTACACCGGCGAGCTGTTCAAGGAGGTTGTCGAGAAACAGGCCGGATTCCTGAAGGGCCATCTGCAATAACATCTCTATTCGACAGGGAGGGTTGTGTGGAACATTTCAAGATGTTCATCGGGGGCGAATTCGTTGAATCTCTGAGCGGCAGGACAAGGGAGGCCATCGACCCGGGCACGGGGCTGCCCTTTGCCACGTATGCCTACGGGGGCTCCGCCGATGCCGAGGCGGCCATCGATGTGGCCCGGAAGACCTTCGACTCGGGCGTGTGGAGCGCGCTCAGCCAGGACGAGCGCTCCCGGGTCATCATGGACTTTTCGGACAGGCTGACCAAGTACATCGTGAGGATCGCATCCTACGAGTCCATGGATTCGGGCGGCATCATCAACCGCACCGGGGCCGAGGTGGTGGGGGCCTCCATGACCGCAAGGAACATGGCATGGTACGCGGCCCGCGAGTTCAAGTGGCACGAGGAGGTCCGCGTGCCGGCGTCGCTCGCAAGCCCAGGCAGGAACTACATCCGCAGGGAGCCGCTGGGCGTGTGCGTGGGCATCATCCCCTGGAACTTCCCCTTCGGCATGGCCATGTGGAAGATCCTCCACGCAGCGATCATGGGCAACTCCATAGTCCTGAAACCCGCTTCCGACACTACCCTGAGCGCGCTGATCCTGGCCGAGGTCATCGCAGAGAGCGCCATCCCCAGGGGAGTGGTGAACATCGTCACCGGCCCTGGCGGCGAGATCGGTGAAGCCCTGTGTCTGAGCCCCAAGGTGGACAAGATCGCGTTCACCGGCTCCACCGAGGTGGGCAGGCAGATCAAGAAGATGGGCTCGGAGACCATCAAGAAGGTGACGCTGGAGCTTGGCGGGAAGTCAGCGAACATCATCTGCGATGACGCCAAGATGGACCTGGCCGTGGACGGCGGTCTGTTCGGCACCTTCTTCCACAGCGGCCAGATCTGCGAGTCGGGCACGAGGATCCTCGTGCAGAGGAAGATCTACGACGAGTACGTGGCACGCTTCATCGACAAGGCTTCCCGCATCAGGATCGGCTACCAGCTCGACCCGGCCACCCAGATGGGCCCCCTGGTGAGCGAGATCCAGCGGGCCACCACCGAGAAGTACGTGAAGATCGGCCTCGACGAGGGGGCCCGCCTCGCCTACGGCGGGAAGCGGCCCGACGGAGACCTGGGGGCCATGGGATACTACTACCTGCCCACCGTGTTCGTGGACGTGGACAACTCCATGCGGATCGCTCAGGAGGAGATCTTCGGCCCGGTGGTGTGCATCATGCCCTTCGACGACGACGACGAGGCCGTGGCCATCGCAAACGACTCCATCTACGGGCTCGGGGGAGGGGTGTTCTCCAACGACATCGGCCGGGCCGAGCGGATCGCGGCCAGGGTCAAGACCGGCACCGTATGGATCAACGACTACCACGCCTTTGCCGACCTCATGCCCTTCGGCGGGTACAAGCAGTCGGGCGTCGGCCGGGAACTCGGCGGGTACGGCCTGTCCGAGTACACCCAGATAAAGCGGGTCCACGTGTGCCCCCACACGGACGGGACCCAGAAGTACACCTTCCCCATCATGTTCGACTACCCCCAGCCCGCCAAGTCCTTCCTCTTCGAAGGGCCCACCAGGATCGTGGCCGGGCCGGACAGCATCATCGCGCTGCAGTTCGAGGTGACCAGGCTCGACCGCAGCAGGGCCGTGGTCATCACGGACAAGGGCATCAGGGACGCCGGTCTCCTCGACAGGGTGGTCAAGGCCCTGGGCTCGCTGTGCGTCGGGGCCTTCGACGGGGTGGTGGAGGACTCGGGGTACACGGTGGTGGACAAGGCCGTCGACTACTGCCGGGGCGTGGGTGCCGACATCCTCGTGAGCCTGGGCGGAGGCAGCTCCATGGACACGGCCAAGGCCGTGGCCCTGACGCTCACCAACGGCGGCAAGGCCATCGACAACATCACGCTCTACAAGCTCTGTGACCCGGTGATGCCGCACATCGCCATCCCCACCACGGCCGGCACGGGCAGCGAGGTCAGCACCATCGCGGTGATCAAGAACGAGGAGATCGGCCGCAAGTTCAACATCGCCGAATTCGTCATCGCACCCAACGTAGCCATCCTGGACCCGCACATGACGCTCAGCCTGCCCAGGATGCTCACCGCGGCCACGGGCATGGACGCCCTGACCCATGCGATCGACGGCATGTGCTCCATCATGCGCAATGCCGTCTGCACGGGCCATGGTCTCAACGCCATCCGCCTCATCGCCGAGCACCTTCCCAGGGTGGTGGAGAACCCGAACGACGTGGATGCACGAATGCAGATGCAGATCGCGGCAGCCATGGCGGGCTGGGCCTTCTCCATCCCGTCGACCATCCTCACGCACTCCCTGGCCCACTGCATCGGCGCCAAGTACAAGATCCACCATGGCACGCTCTGCGGGCTCTTCCTGCCGCACGTCATGAGATTCAACCAGGAGCAGTGCGCCGAGGAACTGTCGCTCGTGGCCGAGGCCATGGGCGTCGACGTGAGCGGCAAGACCAAGGCCCAGGCGGCAGCGGCTGCTGAGGATGCCGTGGAGGACCTCATGAAGAGGATCGGGATGCCGTTGAAGCTGCGGGATCTGGGCATAGCCGAGGCGGAGATCCCCATGATCGCCCTGGACGCCATGACCGAGATCCCCACGCTCGCCAATCCCCGCAAGTGCACGGTGGAGCTCATCGACGGCGTGATCAGGCAGGCGTTTTGAGGGAAAGGGAGGCCGGCCGGGTGAAGGCGAACGTCATCGTGATCAATCCAAAGGACAATGTGGCCGTTGCCCTGGAGGATATCACCGAGGGGGCAGAGGTGAGACCACCGGGTATGGGTCCTTTCGCGGCCCAGGAGAAGATCCCTTACAGCCACAAGGTGGCGCTCACGGACATCAGTGCGGGCGGGACCGTTTTCAAATACGGCGAGTCCATAGGGAAAGCCTTGCATCACATCAGGCAGGGCACCTGGGTGCACACGCACAACCTCGCCATCGAGGAGGCCGGGTCGTGACACGGACGACATTCAAGGGGTTTGTCCGCCCGGACGGGTCCGTCGGGATCAGGAACCACGTGGTGGTCATCCCGACCGTGGCCTGCGCGAACGGGGTGGCCGGTCTCGTCGAGAAGAACGTTCCCGGGGTGGTCGCCATCAGGCACGGCCACGGCTGCGGGCGGGCCCTCGAGATAGCCATGCACCAGGCCGCCCTGGCCGGGCTCGGGAAGAACCCCAATGTCGCAGGTGCAGTGGTCATCGGTCTCGGATGCGAGACCGTCAACGCCTCGGTGGTCGCATCCGAGATCGGCGCCACAGGCAGGCCGGTCGAATTCTTCATGATCCAGAACGAAGGCGGCTCGAGGAAAACGGCCGAGAAGGCCAGTGCCGCAGCACAGAAGATGCTTGCGGATGCTTCCCGGATGCATCGTGAAGAATGCCCGCTCTCTCAGCTCATGCTCGGCCTGGAGTGCGGCGGGTCGGACGCCTTCTCCGGGGTCACTGCAAACCCGGCCGTGGGCCTGGTGTCCGACTGGCTCGTTGACCGAGGCGGCACCGTGGTCCTCACCGAAAGCACCGAGATGATCGGCACGGCCCATATCCTGTTACACAGAGCCCAAACCCCTGAAACGGCACAGCGGATCGTGCAGATCATCGACCAGGCGGAACGGCGAACAAAGGACATCCTCGGTCCCCTCGCCTCCCTCGTGATAGCCCCGGGCAACATGGACGGCGGCATGAGCTCCATCCAGGAGAAGTCCCTGGGCTGCATCTGCAAGGCAGGCAGCCGAGCCATCGCCGGCGTGGTGGACTACGGGCAGAGACCCGCCGGCCACGGGCTTATGATCATGGACGGGCCCGGCTATGACATGGAGTCCATGGCCGGCCTCGCCGCTGCCGGGTGCCAGCTCATGATCTTCACCACGGGCAGGGGCAATCCTACGGGGTTTCCCATCGTGCCGGTACTCAAGGTGGCGAGCACGAGCAGGCTCTACCAAGCCATGGAAGACGACATGGACGTGAATGCAGGCGCAGTGTTCGAGGGGAAGGGCCTTCAGGATGTGGCGGACGAGATCAAAGCCCTTGCCATTGAGGTCATGGCCGGCGCCCAGACCAGGGCCGAGAAGAACGAGCAGGGTGGCATCCTGTGCCTGTACGCCCTGACGCCGGCGTTCTGAGCCATGGGAAGGCTGAAGGGAGAAAAAAGGGGAAGAGCTTACCGCTCTCCCCACACGATCCGGAGGCTCCATACCAATCTGTCTTGCAGCTGGAGGGATTATATACTCAGGCGATGTCTGGGTGCAATATAAATATTAAAACAGTTATTATATTGAATGTCATATCCGATACCCTCATGAATCAGGCAGATTATTGAAATATATTCGGTTCACCTATATCATGAGAGGGTACAGGAGGTGAGCATGGGTACCAGGGGAAGGAAACCGCTCGGCCTGAGAAGCGACGGCAAGAAAATCAGCCTCGTCAAGAGAAACTACTACATCGAGGAGCGCTATGCGAAGGCCCTTACCGTGCTCTCGGCATTGACAGGCAAGGAGCTTTCACTCCTGGTGAACGAGGCGATCGGGGACCTCATCATGAAGTACCAGCCCATGACCGATATCGACCTGCTCAGGATGAAGACCATGAAGAAGAAGGCTCTCACCTCGTGATACGTGCCGTGTATGAGTGATTCCAGGGAACGTATCGACCACCTCACCGCGGAACTGGACAGGGCCCGGGGGCGCATTGCGGAGCTGGAATCGGAGGCCGCAAGCCTCAGGCGGTGCGAGGATGACCTCCGCGAGAGCGTCGAGAAGTACAGCCTGTACTTCTCCATCGTCAACGATGTCATCTATTCGTACGACCCTGACTTCACACTCCTGAGTGTCTCGCCCAATGTCGAGAGGCTTCTCGGGTACAGCGCGGAAGAACTCGTCGGAAAACCATTTCATGAGCTCGGGGTGCTCGACGAGGGGGATCTGGACAGGGCGTTGAAGGATGCCCTGCACGTCCTGAATGGGGGAACGATACATGCAACCGTCTACCGGTTCGTCACCAGGGACGGGAGGATGGTGTTCGGGGAGGTAAGCGGGACACCCCTCCTGCGCAAGGGGAAGATAGAAGGGGTCATCTCTGTCGCGCGTGACATAACCCGGCGCATCGATCTCGAGAAGTCCTTCAGGGAGGAGGCGGAGAAATACCTTGCCCATTTTCCCCTCACCAGCGACGTGCTGTACGCCGTAGATGCCCAGCTCGTGCTCAAGACCGTGTCTCCCAGTGTCAAGCATGTCCTCAACTACAGCCCTGAAGAGCTGATCGGCAGGAGCCTGCGCGATCTCGACATGATCCACCCCGAAGATGTCGACAGGGCCGCCTCCGATACGCTTCGCATGCTGTCCGGAGACAAGATGGAGCCGTCCGTCTACAGGTTCATCACCAGTGCCGGCGAGGTGCGTTACGGCGAGGTGAAGGGCATACCGCTCATGGAGAACGGAAGTGTCGCAGGTGTCGTCGCGGTGGCCAGGGATGTCACCGGCCGCGTCATGGCCCAGGAGAAGATCCGGACGTACCAGGATCGCCTTGAAGAGTTGGTCCGGGAACGCACCGCAGAACTCATCAGGGCGAATGAATCCCTTGAAAAGGAGATAGGAGAGCGGGCCCGCACAGAGGACGCGCTCCGGGTATCGGAAGCCAGGTACCGCCTCCTCTACGAAGGGATGGAGGATGCCTTCGTCCAGGTCGGCATGGACGGCAGTATACAGGAGTTCAACCCTGCCTACCCCAGGATGCTCGGGTATGACCCCGAAGACCTCCATACCTTGACCTACCTGGACATCACGCCTTCCAGGTGGCACGCATACGAGGCCGATATCCTGAGAAGCCAGACCATGGTGAGGGGATATTCAGAACTTTATGAGAAGGAATACGCCCGGAAGGACGGCACGATTGTACCGATCGAGCTGCGCACATATCTTGTCAGAGACGCTCAGGGGCAGCCATCGGCCATGTGGGCCATCGTGCGGGACATCACGGGGCGCAAGAAGGTTGAGATGGCCCTCCGCGAGAGCGAGCGTCGGTTCCGCGACCTGGCCGAGAACACGAGCGACCTGATCTGGGAGACCGACGAACAGCTCCGCTTCACCTACATGAGCCAGAAGATCGTGGACCATCTGGGGTATGGTCCTGAAGACCGGGTGGGCAGGACCCTTCTCGATGTCATACCACGCGAAGATTCTCTCCGCCTGGGGCCGTTCATACTGAGTCTCATGGAACAACCACGGCCCTTCCAGAATCTCGAATACACGGCCCTTCATCAGGATGGGTCCGTGCGGATACGTGAGGCGAGCGGAGTACCCATCTACGACAGTGAAGGCAGGCACGTGGGCTACCGTGGTGTCACCCGGGACATCACGGAGCGCAGGAAGGCCGAGGACAGGCTCAGGGATAGCGAGGCCAAATACCGGTTTGTAGCGGAGAAGATGAGCGACATCGTCTGGACCATGGATCTCAACCTGCGCACTACCTATGTCAGTCCTTCGGTCACCACGGTCCTCGGTTACACCCCCGAAGAGAGGATGCAGCAGGAACCCCGGGACCAGCTGACCGAAGCGTCCTATGAACATGCAACCGGGCTCTTGGCCGGAGAGATGGAGAGGGAAGGCCAGGAGGGCGTGGATCCTGAAAGAATGATTTCCATGGAGGTCGAATACATCCACAAGGACGGATCCACGGTCTGGATGGAGAATGTGATCAGCGGCATCAGGGATGAACATGGAACCCTCATTGGGCTGCACGGGGTCTCCCGGGATATCACCGATCGCAAGAGGGCCGAGGAGCAGCTCCTGGCATCGGAAAAGAAATTCGCGGCAGCCTTCCACTCGAGCCCGGCCCCCATGGTGATAACCTCCCCCGAGGACGGCACGATCATAGACGCAAATCAGGCCTGCCAGGAGTGGTCAGGATACACCCTGGCAGAGGCTGCCGGACGGACCACGACCGAGATGGGATTCTGGCAGGGCCCTGGCAAGCGGACGGCATTCATCCATGAAATGATGGGAAAGGGAGCGGTTGACGGCCTGGAGATGGAATACACCAACAGGGGCGGTGAGGCCAGGGATGTCCTGCACTCGGCCAGACTCATCGAGATCAATGGCAGGCAATGTCTGCTCTCACACATTCAGGACATTACGGAAAAGAACAGGGCAGAGAAGGCCCTGAGGCAGAGCGAGGAGCGTCTGCGCGGCATGGCGAACAACTTCCCTGGTGTTGTGTTCCAGTTCTATGCCCGCGACAACAAGGAGATGGGATTCTATTATCTCAGCGAGCGGACCATCAACGTCATGGGACTTGAGAACGATACCGGCGATTTTCTCGATCGGTCCCTGGCCTGCATCTCACCCGAGGACCTGGAGCGTTTCCGTGCTGCCGTCAGGGAGTCAATACGTGCCGAGAGCGCCTGGGATTTTGCCTGCAGGTTCACCAAACCCGGCGGGAAGGAGGTCTTTCTCCGGGGGATATCGCAGCCTGTCCGACACGCGCATGAGCTGGTCTTCAGCGGGGTGCTGTTCGACGTAACCCAGCAGAAACTCCTGGATGAAGAGCTCAGGCGGCACAAGGACCAGCTCGAAGAGATGGTCCTGTCGCGGACCTCAGAGCTTACCCGCACCCTGCAGATGCTCACGGATGAGATCGAGATTCGAAAAAAGACGGAGAAGACTTTGCGGTATCGAGAGATGGAACTGAAGAATCGGAGTATCGAGCTCGAGGAGATGAATGCAGCGCTGAAGGTACTGCTCAAGCAGCGGGACGAGGACAGGTCAACGATGGAGATGAACGTCCTGACGAACATGAAGACGTTTATTCTGCCTCACATCGAAAGGCTCGAGAAAGCGGGGCTCGAAGAAGGTCAGATAAAGTCCCTGTCGATGCTCAGGGGCCATCTCGAAGAGATCACCTCGCCGTTCACCAGGAGGATATCCTCTGAGTTCCTGGGCCTGACGCCTGCAGAGATACAGGTGGCTTCACTCATTCGCGATGGCAAGAGTTCCAAGGAAATCGCAAGGATACTCAATATATCGATCAACACGGTCCACACCTACCGGTTCAATATCAGGAAAAAGACAGGAGTGAAGAACAACAAGGTCAACCTGAGATCATTCCTGAAGACCCTTGAGTGAACATCATTAAATTAGTGATATAAAACCATCAATCGATCATCTTTCTTTCAATATAGACAATGCAGATTCCGTGTGCCAATACAAAGGAAATTACCACACCGTGTCACTCCAGAAAGACACGCTGGTTCTGAAAGGACGATTCACCTGAACAGTGAGGGGCGACCATGGGCAGAACGAGACAGAGAAACCTGATCCTGGCAGCGAGCAACCGGCACGAGAGGTACGTCAGCACAGACTACTTCATAGAAGAACACGACGATGTCCTCATCTCGCAACTCTCCGCAATGATGGGAAGAGATCCCTCCCGCATCATGAACGAGGCGATAGGTGAACTCATCAGGAGATATCGCCCCCCTTCCAGGAACCGTACCACAAGACTGAAGCTGATCAAGAGCTGATCCCCGGCCTTTCTCCGAGATTTTCGAGCAACCCGGTTGACGGTTCACCCGTATGAATAATCCAGTTGATTTTTCCTGAAGGTTCGAGCATATATCCGCTGAAAATATATGCCGAACAGCACCGTGCCCGAGAAGACATCAGGGATAGAGCACCCTTGCCTCAGGTGCGGGGCCTGCTGCGCCTTTTTCCGTGCTTCTTTCTACTGGGCCGAAGCGGATGACGTGTCACCCGGAGGGGTTCCTGTCGGGATAACCCGCAAACTCAACGACTTCCGTCGTTCCATGCTCGGCATGGACGGCGGCAATCCGCGATGTATCGCCTTGCAGGGCGAGATAGGCAAGCGGGTCTTCTGTTCCATCTACGACAGCAGGGCCTCGGTATGCAGGGACTTCGAGCCTTCCTGGGAGAACAACCGGCCCAACGAGAGGTGCGACAGGGCAAGGGCGGCGTGGGGGCTCGAACCCCTGAAGCCCGGGGACTGGGAAGAATGGTCTCAATGGTCCTCTTCCCGGCAATCTTCTTCAGGGAACGTTCATCCTGCCGCGCCTCTTCATGCGGGGGTAGTACCGGACACCATGGACGTTCTGGTACGTCCACACCAGCCTGAACAGGATCGGCAGCCTGGGTAGCCAGAATGAGGTCGTAAGCCCCATGCTCGGGGCTTTCCTTCCCAGGGTGATCTCTGCTGAGGCCACCCCTTCGCCATCCTCTCTGGTCATCCGGGTCAGGATCACGCCCGACGCGTCAATGATCTGGGTTTCACCCAGGTAGAACGAGTCGTACGGGGCTCCGGGCATCCACGGCATGCCCCCGCGGAAATTCCCGGCATGGGCGGCATGAACCACCGGGACGCCGAGCAGGCGTGCCAGGGTGGACGGGGTAGAGGTCATGACCTTGAGGTTCTTCCGGTGGTGCCAGTCCCAGAAGCGCCCCAGCGGCCATTCCCTAGGCACGGTCCACCAGCAGGAGCCTCCCACCACGAGGTCCACCCTTCCGAGGAGTCGTCGGGCCGTGCGGCTCCGCACGAACTCCCAGCAGAGCACCGCACCGATGGGTCCGAGAGGGGTCGGAAGGATACCGTCGTCATGGCCGCCCAAGTAGTAGCAGTTCTCCCACATGGTGGGCTGGTCCTTGTCGTGGTATGCAGTCGATCCGTCCGGCATGGCAAGGACAAAGGTGTTGTAGCGCTCGCCGCCCCGTGATGAGATGAAGGACCCGCCCACATAGGCCTGGTGTCTCTTTGCCTTGTCGAGGAGGAACTCGGTGGCCTGCCCCCTTATGGGCAGTGCCGCCTGCAGCAGGCTCTCGTGGAATGCCGCGGCGCTGGTGAAGAACTCGGGAAGGATGATGATCTCTGCACCCCTCGATGCAGCTTCCTCCACAAGCCGATCTGCTTTTTCGAGGTTTTTCGGAATATCACCCAGTTCTGCAGTCATCTGGACCGCAGCTGCTTTTATCGACCTGGACATTGGTCCCTCCCCAGGATCTGCAGGAGATGAAAGAAACAGAGACCGCGCTGTGATGACCCCGGCAGGTCATGCCCGTCTTGGGTCATGACCGAAGAACCCTGCAGGGTGACATGGTTCAGGCGGTCTTCCTGCTCAGCTTCTTCAACCGGCTGATGCGGCGACGCAGGATCGCGGCGCTCTTCCTGTCGCTGCCCCCGGAAGCTGCCAGCTTCTCTTTCTTGAGGTCCCTGATCTTCGCCTTGATGTCCTGTTTGGTGAGGATCACCTTAGCTCCACCTTTTTTCTTCTTCTTTTCTCGGTGTGCCGGCCCCTCGTCCACGATGCCCCGGGACTCTTTGATGAAGGCGAGCAGCTGTTCCTTGTTCATGTCCCGCACGGCCACCTCGGTATGCTCGTGGGGGATCTCGAGGGCGACCTCTCTCAGTTCCTTGACGGTCATCTTGTCTATGGGTTTTTCTTCCTTGTGATGCTTCTTCTCGGTCATGGTCTTCCTCCCTTTGTTGAGATCTCATGAACGAAAGCCCTGACGATGGAATACACGCAGGTATACCGGGGAAGAGCGGATCCACCGGGTGCCGGAGCATTCCTCTTCAGTGCGTCACAATGATCATTGTAACCGACTGCACGTCTTCGAACAACAGCAAAAAACCCCTGGCTCCAAGCGCTTCAGACCACGGCCAGAAGCTGGATGTCGCAGACGTTGGTGCCGGTGGGGCCTGTTTTGAGGAGTGCACCGGTTCTCTCGAAGAAATGGTAGGCATCGTTGTCTGCGAGATACTCGGCCGGGTTGAGCCCTTCAGCCTTCACTCTTTTCATGAGTGCGATGTCGACGACAGCACCGGCTGCATCGGTGGGGCCGTCATTGCCGTCCGTACCCGCCGAGAGGAACGCGATGTCATGCTGTAAACGGTCGTTGTCCATGAAATCCGTCAGGAAGGCGAGGGCCATTTCCTGGTTCCTCCCGCCCTTGCCGGAACCCCTGATGGTAACGGTTGTCTCTCCTCCAGTGATGAGCAGGGCAGGCCTGGTGAAGTCCGAGACGCCCCGGTCGAGGTCCCGTGCCATGGACGCGAAGAACCTTGCTATCTCCCGGGCTTCTCCGGTGAGTGTACTGGTCAGGATATGGGGTCTGTACCCGAGCTTTTCACCGGCTGATCTGGCAGCCCTGCATGCCGCGAGATTGTTTCCCAGCAGCACGTTTGTCACGTTGGCGAAAACCGGATCACCCTCCTTCGGTGTGTCCGGGATCCTGCCCTCGATGCCGGACTGAATGATGCGAGCTATGGACTGCGGGATCCTGTCCTGGATCCTGTACTTGTCCAGGATGTCCCGGGCCTGGGCATAGGTGGTGTTGTCCGCCACGGAAATTCCCGATGCAATGGTGTCGAGCCTGTCTCCCACGACATCCGAGAGGATGAGGCTGATCGTCCTGGCGGGAAAGGAAGCACGTGCGAAGTGCCCGCCCTTGACCTGGGACAGGTGTTTTCTCAGGCAGTTGATCTCCGTGATGTCCGCGCCGCTTTCCAGGAGGAGGCGGGTCATTTCCTGGATATCGTGGAGGGACACGCCGTCCAGGGGAAGGGTGAGGAGGGCTGAGCCGCCGCCCGATACGAGATTGATGATCAGGGTCCTCCCGTCGGCCTCGCTGGCGATCCTGTGGAGCACGCGCGCGCCATCGACACTGCTCTGGTCGGGGATGGGATGACCCGCCTCAAGCACTTCGATCCTCGAGAGCCTCTCGGCGTGCCCGTATTTCGTGATGAGGGTTCCCCTCGCAAGCCGTCCCCCGAGGATCTCCTCCATGGCCCTTCCCATCCTGGCGGAAGCCTTGCCGATCCCGAGCACCACGATCTCTCGGTAGGCGGACAGCTCCTCCCTGACGGTCCGTCCCTCGTGCCTGATGACGAGGTATCCCCCTTCCACGGAGACGTTGCCGGTTATCATCAGGTAAGGGTCCACACTCTCCACGGCCGCAAGAAAGATCGAACGGAGGTCTCCGGGGGGGTTCATGTCCACTCCTTTCAACACTGGGATCAAGTTTCTTTTGACAACACGTGGACAGTTGAGTCAAGGATAAGCTGGTCACCCAACCGAGAGGGCGGGGACGCATGACGATGAGTATGGATCATCACACAGTACGATACGTCTCAACCAACGGGATAACTCTCGCGTACGAAACCTTCGGAAGGATATCCGACCCTCCTGTTCTGCTCATCATGGGGCTCAGCTCCCAGATGATCATGTGGGAGGACGAGTTCTGCGCCTCTCTCGCGGGGAGGGGGCTGCGGGTCATCAGGTTCGACAACCGTGACGTGGGCCTGTCCACGAGGTTCACCGAAGCCGGCATGCCGCACATCCATGCCCTCCTGACGGGAAGGATGAAAGGGCCGTCGGCGGCCCCCTATACGCTCGCCGACATGGCGAAGGATGCCCTGGGACTGCTCGATGGGCTCGGTATCGCCAAGGCCCGTATTGTCGGGGCCTCCATGGGAGGCATGATCGGGCAGGAAATGGCCATAAGATACCCTGATCGGGTGATGACCCTGACGTCCATCATGTCAACAACCGGTGATCCACTGCTTCCGGGTCCGAGGCAGGAGGCATTGGAGATGCTCTTCTGGCCCATTCCCATGGATCGAGAGGGTTATATTTCATACTTCGCCAGGGTGTGGAAACTCCTGAGCGGGCCCCGATACCCCATGGATCACGAAACGGCGCAGCGTCTCGGTGACCTGGCCTTCACGCGAGGAATCGACCCTGCGGCGAGCGCCCGTCAGTTTGCTGCGATCATTACGTCGGGAAGCAGGAAGGGGAGGCTCGCATCGATCACGGTTCCCACGCTTGTGATTCACGGCAGTGACGACCCGCTGGTTCCCGTGGAAGGCGGGGTCGATACGGCCAGATCCATACCCGGGTCGCGCCTCATGATCATGGATGGTATGGGGCATTACGTGCCGAGACAGCTGTGGGCCGGGATCATCGATGCCATTGTTGAAAACGCTTAGGAAGGCTTGATAGTCCGGGCAAAGGGGACTATTGGAATATCAGAATGTGACAGGAAGGCTCGCATGGCAAAGATAAAGAGCACCCTCGACATCGTCATGGAGAGGACCAGGAACCTCACCATAACCCAGGAAGAAAAGGATGCCCTGAGACGAAAAGAGCTTCTCGACAGGGTCAGGGGCTGGGTGCAGGCGCTTGTCGACGGCAAGTCTTCGGTCAGTGACCTGAGGTCGGCCTATGCCGAAGAGGCGGCCCAGGACCCGGAGGCGAGGGACATCCTGCGTGGCGAGCTGCTCGGTCATATCGACCCCGACACGGATATCGACAGGGTGCTCGATGCATATACCGATATCCTGGGGCTCGATGGTGGACACATTGTCGAGGCGGTGGCATCGTACCGGAGCAGTGTGGACACGTGCAGGGGTGAGCAGAGGGAGCGCCTCCGCGGGGTGCTGGCCGCTTCAGGCGTCGCGGGCTCTGCCGTCCTTCCCAATGTGCAGGCAGACCCCGAATGGGAGGCTCTGTCCATCCGGCTCAAGGAGCGGTTCAGGAAGTCTCTGCGGTGAGGTCAGAGATAGTTGAACCAGTAGTCCCTGACCTGCTTGAAATTGTCCTTGACCGCCCCGGCTCCGCTCACCACGCGGCCGTGTCCCGGAAGGACATACTGGGCCTGCAGCGCCTCGACCTTGAGGATACTCTCCTTGAGCTGTTTGCCGCTGCCCCCTGGGAGGTCGGTGCGGCCAATGCCCTGTTCGAAGACAAGATCTCCGGTGAAGAGGGCCCCTTTCTTCGGCCAGTACAGGCAGATGGAGCCCGGGGTGTGTCCCGGGGTGGAGATGACCTCGAACTGGAGGCTCCCCACCTCCAGGTCGCCCTCCCTGAGAAAGAAATCCGGTACGGGTAGTTTGTAGAAGTCCCCGGCGAGTTCCCTCAGGTACGCGAAATCCGTCTCGGACATGGTGAGCATGGTGGGTTTCTTGAAGAGCAGCGAGGCCTCCATGTGGTCGGGATGCGCATGGGTGATGAGGACCAGGTCTATGGAGAGCGGGTCGATCCTCAGGGACAGGAGGCCCTGCTCCACGTGACTGAACAAATGGCTGTGGCCGGGATCGATGAGGATGCGTTTGTCGGCATCGATGAGATAGCTGTTGCAGTTGTTCTGCCGGTAGTCCTGCCAGATGAATCCGTAGAGCCCGTCAAAGATCTTCGTCACCATGATGGAGGGCATCTCCCTTCAGCGGTTTTCCCTAAAGTAGTACGGGGGTGCTTGGTTTTCAAGATGGAGGTCCCGCGGGGGTTCCTCTCAGGCCGATGGTGTCCGCAACCTCGCGCATGCCCATGATGGTGTCCTCGATGAGCTGCTCCACGGTGACGCCGAGCATCTCCGCGCCCCTGGTAATGACCGACCGGTCCACCCCTGCGGCGAAGGCCGGGGATTTCCACTTCTTTCTGACCGAGCTCACCGTGAGGTCCAGCACGCTCTTCGACGGCCGCACCAGGGCGCTGGCCGCCACCAAGCCGGTGAGTTCGTCGACTGCATAGAGGGTCTTCTCCAGATCGCTCAGAGGCTGGACATCCGAACAGAGGCCCCAGCCGTGAGAAACCACTGCCCTGACGTACTCCTCCGGCCAGCCGTGTTCCTGGAGAATTTCCCTGGTCTTGGTGCAGTGCTGCTCGGGGAACTTCTCGTAATCGAGGTCATGGACGAGGCCTATGACGCCCCACTTCTCCTCGTCCTGCCCCAGTTTGCGGGCCATGAAGCGCATGACCGCCTCCACCGCGTATGCGTGGTTGCGCAGGCTCTCGCCGGCATTGAAGGAGTGGAGGAGTTCGAGGGCCTCGTCTCGAGTGGGGACATGGTCCTGCATGGTTGGCCTCCCGTACTTTTTTCCCGAGTATCCCAAGTTTATACCGTTGAGGCAACACCTGTGTGATATGGGTGGGGAGAGGGGAACAGCTGATGAAATTACAGGTTAGGCAGGGCTGTCCTGATCCCTCATGTTACCTCGATTTCCCACTCTGCGGGAAAAAGTAAGTAAAATATTTCACAAACATGGTATGTCCACGGGGTGCCCGAATCCCCATGGTGGTACATAATATACTGAAATTAAGAGTAAAACACAAATACTGTACTTTGGCACATCTCTTGTATGCACATCATACGTGCGGTTGAATGAAACGGATCCACTGCATCAGGGCGGTTGCACGAGAAGCTGTTGAGAAAAGACCCTTAGGATACTCATATCCTATTCCTCCTCAGGCCGCATCCGACTTGTTGGATGCGGCCTGCTCCCTCAGATCCTCGAGCGAGGTGTTGACGGTCATTCAATCACTTCGACACGCAGGCCGAACTTCGACATGGCCTCGCATTTGTCCTTGAGGATGAGGATGGGATTTTCATAGCGGAACCCGATCTTCTCGTCAGGGCAGGCATACTGCATGGCACAGATGAGCACCTCGTTTTCCCTGTAGGCGTGATCGGGGTTGGTCCAGTAGGGGAAGGGGCCGTCATTCATCCCGATGCGCCATTCATCCCCCATCATCCCGATACCGTGCTCGAATCCGGGCACCATGTATTCGGCAAACCCCCTCGTCTCGGCGAAGTCCATCATCTCTTCAGCGATGCTCAGGGGGCTGGCCCCGGCCCTGTACGCCCGCAGGGTCCTGGACACGATATCCACGAAGTTCCTGGCATGCCAGAGCTGACGTTTCGTGGCGCCGCCAATGAAATAATTGTGGGCGTGGTCACCCAGCGCCAGCTTGAACATGGCGTGGATGTCCACCATGAGTGGTTCGCCCCGTTTCAGCCTCCTGGTGGTGGCGGGGGTGCAGGCACATCCCGCCATACCGGTGCGGTAGCCGCTGGCGATCTCGTTGCCCCCGGTGAAAGACCACTCCCATACGCTGCCGGCCCTGCGCATGGCCAGTGCCGCTATGCCGGCGATCTCGGTCTCGGTCATGCCCTTCCATCCGCCGTTGGCAAGGGCCTCCCTGACTGCCTTGTGCCCCTCGTCCACGATCCTGGATGCCTTCCTGAAGCGGTTGATGGTACCTTCATCCTTTATTAGTGAAAGCCGGTCGACGATGTGGTGGGCATTCACGAACTCGCAGCCGCCCAGTTCCTGACGGTACCTGTCGTATTCGAATTGGGTCAGGTTGCCTTCCGGGAGGTAGTTGGACAGACCGGTCTCGAACCCGATCCTGCCCTTCTTTCCTTTCAGTATGCCCGTGATGAAGTCGGCGATGATGGAGATCTGGTCCATGCCTCCCATGGGCGCGTAGCCGAGCACGTGATCCTCGTCGAGCCATGATTCGTCAACGATCCTGGCTGCATCGATGACGAAGGTGAACACGGTGGGCATGCCCTCGGGCGGGATCACCACGTAGCTCCTCCAGGGGCAGAATGCGTCGGATATCCAGGAGAGCGTGCGGAGCCGCGAACCCAGGTAGACGTCGATCCTTTCCTTGGCCATCTCTTTCTGAACCTGGGACACCCTGCGCGGGAAATCTATGAAGAACGGGTCTTTCTTGGCTGGCTTTGTGGGCATGGAGGCACCTCCTAGTATCGTGCGGGGATCTTTTCGAGGACTTTGTTGATGCGGTCGGCTAAGGATGCGAGTTTGAGGGCCTTGACCATGTTGCCCTTGAGTCTCAGCTTCCCGCTCATGAGGGCTCGCTGGGACTTGATCTTCCCCTGTGTGAGGCCGGCAAAGATGTCGTAGGGACCGGTGACCCTGAAATCGCTCTGAGGGGGATCGCCTTCACCCACGAGGATCTGCTCGAACCTGCCGTCGGTGGTCTTGAAATAGAGATACCTGTCGCGGCCGTCCGGACAGCCTACATACACATAGGCCACCGACGAGGTGAGGTGTTTCATCTTCTCCGGGGAGATCTCCCCCTTGAGCCGTTTTTCCGCTTCGTCGCGCCATTGCTGGCTCAGGTATGTAACGGTCTGTTCCATGGCAATCCTCCTTTCCCTTCACGTCTATGCTCATTGACCCGAACCACCGGGCAGTGCCTTGAGCCGGTGCCTGTCAACAAAGGCCAGGTAGTGTGCCGCACTCTCCTCGGGCTTTTCCGTCATGGGCATGTGCCCGCAGTGTTCCATGATGACCGTCTCGGGCCGGGGCAGGTACTGCTCGAAGACCCTGACCGAGGAAACATGGGTGATCCGGTCGTCGGCACCCCAGAGGACGAGTACCGGGAGATTCAGGTCGGGCAGCACAGGGACGACGTCTTTCCGGTCGAGGTTGAGGTCGTTCCACATCTTCAGCCTGAATGGCGCGTCCCTCACCGCCCTGCGCGCGAGGACAGGCTTGACGGGCCAGGGAATGAAGGGCTCCCGGGAGAATGCGTAGTCCAGCAGGGTGAGGAATGATTCCTCGCTGGCAGGCACGAGGATGTTCTGGCCCTGCGCCAGGGCCCTGTGCAGATCGCTGGGATCCGGGGATGAGACGCCGGCGGAGTCGAAGAGGCTCAGGGTCGTCACCCGGCCGGGATTCCGTACGGTGTAGAGCATGCCTACCCACCCGCCCATGGAGTTCCCGACCAGGTGGAAGCGGTTGAGCCCGAGGGCGTCCGCCGCCTCGGCGAATCCCGCGGTGATGTAGTCGATGGTGTAGGTCTTCCCCTCGTCCCTCACGCTGTCGCCATGGCCCGGGAGGTCGAAGGCGATGACCCGATATTCCTCGGGCAGGTGCCTGACGAAGCGGACCCAGTTGTCCTTGTCGGCCCCGAAACCGTGGAGGAGCACGATGGTCTCCCCGTTCCCCGGACGTTCGAGGTAGGCTGTCTTCCTGCCCTGGACCGTTATGGACGCCTCATGGAGGCCCGATATCATGCGCTCGGTCGAGATGGCGGCATCGTATGCCGAATCCTGAACGGAGGCGCAGCCGCCTGCGAGGACCGCCAGGAAAAACAGGAAAACGACACGGACAGGGCACAGGGAACGTATCCGCATGGTACCTCCTCGAAAGGATATCATCAGTCCATGCGCACCACGATATCTCCGGGGGGATGTCCTGTCAATCTCCCGGATCGATGGACCATGGATATGCTGCCCGAGGAGATGCAGCACCACGGCAAGGATGGATCAGGGGTTTTCCACGACCCCGCGAAGGAACGGGCGGATATCGCCGAGGGCCGCACGATACCTGCCGCCATAGGAGTGACCGGGCCAGATGATCGTACCATCAGGAAGGGCCATGATGCGGGTAATGCTCTCCTTCATGCGCGGCATGCTTCCTCCCGGGATATCAGTCCTGCCGATGCCCTCGGCAAAGACCGTGTCGCCGGTCAGGAGGTTCCCCTCCCAGGACAGGCATATCGATCCCGGAGAATGCCCCGGGGTGTGCATGACAGAGAGTGCATGCCCTCCCAGGTGAATCAGCGAACCCTCGCTGAGGGTGAAGCTGATGGAAGGCTGGAGCCTGAAGGTGATGAGAAGCCCGAACACGGCGTTGAAGAGCCTCAGCGCCGGTGAGTTCTCCTGCCTGTGTGCCAGCAGGGGGGCCCTGTCCCTGAAGAGACGGTTACCCATGGTGTGGTCCGGGTGGGTGTGGGTGTTGATGACGGCCTTGAGAGTCTGACCGTCCAGATCGGTCCTCCGGAGCATATCCGCAGGGGGGTCGATAACGACACACTCCCCGCTCTGACCGTCCCTCACCACATAGCTCAGGAGACTGAAGCTCTCCGTCGCGATCTGCTCGATGGTGAGCATGGGTGCACGTCTCAGGTGCCTTCCGGCCGGGTCGACTGGATTATCCTCGAGAAGAGCGGGAGCAGGAGCGCCGCCAGAACCACGCTACCGCAGGCCTGGATGAGGTTTGCGGGAAGTTCTGCCAGGGCTGCCTTCTGGTCGTACATGAAGACCTCCGTGACATAGTACCCGAAGACCATCCAACCGGCACAGACGACAAAGCACAGGATGACCGGCAGCGTTATCCTGCGGACGTTCAGCTTCAGATAACGGACAGCCAGGCCTGCCAGCATGGCCTCGATACCCTTGATGCCCAGGGTCCACGGTGCCCACTGGGGGTACCCCCCGAAGATGTCGGCCAGTGCCGAGCCGATCCCGCCGGCCATGAAGCCCAGGGCGGGGCCGAAGAAGATCCCCGCGAGCAGGACGATGCTGTCCCCCAGGTTCATGTATCCCGTCGTCTGCGGGATGGGGACTCTCACGATCATGGTGGCCACCGCCACCAGCGCCATGAAGAGTGCCAGCAGGGCGATCTGTCTCACATTCATCGCCGCCTCCAGAGATGATACATGGAAAGTCAGTTCCCCGGACCCATAGCGAGCAGGGCCTTTCCCAGCCTGGCCAGAACGCGGTCTTTGCCGAGGGTCGCGATGATCTCGAAAATACCGGGAGAGACGGTCTTGCCGGTCAGGGCGAGACGCATGGGCTGGGCAATGGCCTTGAACTTGAGGCTGAAGCGATCGAGCAGGCCCTTCACGCATTCCTCTGCGCCGGCCTTGTCCAGTGGCTCCATCCGCGAGAAGCCCTCGACGAGCGCCCGGAAAACCGGTTCGAGGTCCGGGGTGAAGAACTGCCTTTTGAGGTCTTCAGGCGGGTCGATCTCGCGGAAGTAGAAGTCGCCGAATTCCGTCATCTCGACGAGGGTTTTGGTGCGCTCACGCACATCGACGACCACGTTCTTGAGGTAGTCGTCGTCGGACTGCTCGTACCCTTTGCGGGACAAGAAGCCACGGAGAAGCCCTGCCAGGCGTGCGGGGTTTCCGTTCTTGATGTAGTGGTGGTTGAGCCACAGGAGCTTGTCCGGGTTGAAGACCGCGGCCGCCCTGCCCACGTCATGGATGTCGAAGTACGTGATGAGTTCCTCCTTGCTGAAGATCTCCTGGTCGCCGTGCGACCACGAGAGCCTCACGAGGTAGTTCACCAGGGCCTCGGGCAGGTACCCCATCTCCTGGTATGCCATGACCGAGGTGGCGCCGTGCCGCTTGGACAGCTTGGTCTTGTCCGGGCCGAGGATCATGGGGACATGGGCGAAAAGCGGCGTGGCGAATCCCAGGGCCTCGTAGATCTTGACCTGCCGCGGGGTGTTGTTGACGTGATCGTCTCCGCGGATGATATGCGTCATGTTCATGGTGGCGTCGTCGATCACCACGGTGAAGTTGTACGTAGGCATGCCGTCCGAGCGCAGCAGGATGAGGTCGTCGAGTTCGGCGTTTTCCATGCTGATCCTTCCCTTGATCAAGTCCTCGAAGGAGGTGACCCCGGTCTCGGGCATGAGGAACCTGACCACGCGGCCGGGGCCCGGACCGAGGCCCTTGTACCTGCACGTGCCGTCGTATTTCGGCTTCTTGCCATCCTTGAGGGCCCTGCTGCGTTTCTTCTCGAGGTCTTCCGGGGTGCAGCCGCACCAGTAGGCCTTTCCCTCGGCGAGGAGCCTGTCTATGTAGGAACGGTAGAGGTCGAGCCTCTGGGCCTGGAAGAAAGGCCCCTCATCCCAGTCCAGCCCGAGCCATTCCATGGACTCCAGGATCTGCCGGGTATTCTCTTCCGTGGAGCGCTCGGCGTCGGTGTCCTCAATGCGGAGGATGAACTTGCCGCCGGCGTGCCTGGCCTGGAGCCACGAGAAGAGGGCGGTCCTCACGCCTCCTATGTGGAGTGCGCCGGTGGGCGACGGGGCGAAACGGGTTCTGGTCTCTTCGTACATGTCAGCCTCGCACTTTTTTTGAGATGTAGTTGAGCAGGCCGCCTTCCATCAGCAGATCTGCCTCGCGGTTCGAGAGGGTGAGCGTACAGTTCAGGTGGGTGCTCCCCCCGGAGGTGGATGCATCCAAGGGAGAACTCCCGGCGAGGGCGGCGTGGATGTTCTTCACGGTGACCGTTGCCCCCTGCTCGAGGAGGGCATACCCATCCTCGTCAATGACAACGGGCAGGATCCCGAAGTTGATGAGGTTTGACCGGTGGATGCGAGCAAATGATCTGGCGAACACGGCCTTGACCCCCAGGTACATGGGCGCCAGGGCCGCATGTTCACGGGATGACCCCTGGCCGTAGTTGTCTCCGGCCAGCACGCATCCCGGCCCCGCATCCCTGGCGTGTTCCGAGAAAGCCTCGTCGATCCCGGAAAAGACATAGCGGGACATGGCCTCTATGTTCGACCGTAAGGGCAGGATCTTGGAACCCGCGGGCATGATGTCGTCGGTGGTGACGTTGTCCTTGAGCTTCAGGAGGACCCTCAGGGTGAGCGCGTCCTCCATGGCACCGCGCTTGGGGAGGGCCTTGATGTTGGGCCCCCTGCGGATCTTACGGGGCCTGACGTTCCCTTCGGGCCTCACGATCATGGAGTCGTCCGTGCGGAACGATGCGGGCAGTGATATGTCGGGATAAACACCCAGGTCCCGGGGGTCGGTCATGGCTCCGGTCAGTGCGCATGCCACGGCCGTCTCGGGGGATGCGAGATAGACCTGTGCGTCTGCCGTACCGGAGCGCCCCTTGAAGTTGCGGTTGAAGGTGCGCACCGATACGCCTCCCGAGGGTGGCGCCTGGCCCATGCCGATGCAGGGGCCGCAGGCGGCTTCGAGGATGCGCGCTCCCGAGGCTATGATGTCCTTCAGCGCCCCGCTTGCGGAGAGCATCTCGAGGACCTGCCGCGATCCCGGTGCGATGGCGAGGCTGACATCCAGGTGGACCTTCCTGCCCTTGAGCACTGCGGCGACGGCCAGGAGGTCCTTCAACGAGGAGTTCGTGCACGAGCCGATGAGCACCTGGTCCACCTTCAGTCCCTTGAGCATCCGTACCGGTTTCACCGCATCAGGGCTGTGGGGGCAGGCTGCCAGCGGCTCGAGGGCGGCGAGATCGATCTCGATCAGTTCGTCGTAGACGGCCCCCCGGTCTGCTTCCAGGGGGATCCACACATCCCCGCGGCCCTGGGCCCTGAGAAAGTCGCGGGTCACCTCGTCGCTGGGGAAGAGGGAGGTCGTGGCCCCGAGCTCGGCACCCATGTTCGTTATGGTGGCGCGTTCCGGCACGCTCAATGTCTTCACGCCGGGACCGAAATACTCGAAGATCTTTCCGACCCCGCCCTTGACGGTGAGCCTGCGCAGGAGCTCCAGGATGACATCCTTGGCGCTGACCCAGGGCGGAAGGCTCGATTCCAGATTGACGCCGACGACCTTCTGCCGGGGGATGCTGAAGGGCATGCCTGCCATGGCCGCAGCCACGTCCAGCCCTCCGGCGCCGATGGCGATCATCCCGAGGCCGCCCCCCGTGGGGGTATGGCTGTCGGACCCGAGCAGGGTCTTCCCGGGTACACCGAACCTTTCCAGGTGCACCTGGTGGCAGATGCCGTTACCGGGCCGTGAAAAGCAGACCCCGAATGTCGCCGCCGCATCCTGGAGAAAGCGGTGGTCATCCGCATTCTCGAACCCTGTCTGCAGCGTGTTGTGGTCGACATAGCTGACGGACAGCTCGGTCCTGACCCGATCCAGCCCGATGGCCTCGAATTCGAGGTATGCCATGGTGCCGGTGGCGTCCTGGGTGAGTGTCTGGTCTATCCTGAGGGAGTATTCATCCTCAGAGACATGCGCGAGGTGGTCTTCAAGGATCTTCGCGGCCATGGTCCGTGCCATCGCTGTACCTCTTCCTGAAATGTCACCTATCTCTAATGGATGTGGTGCTGCTCGTCAAGGGGTGCCTGGATGATCGATCTTCCCGATCGGTCGGGAACGGGACGTTGATCAACCGGGAGACCTTGAAGGTCCATCTGGAGCGGTGATACGGAAATACTTCCCCGTCGATTTTTCATGAACGAGGAGTCATTCAGTGCAACTTTTCGCTTGCATAGCACCACCCAATGGTGTATTTAATGAATCATGATTCAGAATAATCGTCTGAATTCATGAATAAAAAACCTCTAAGGAGTGTGCGATGAGCAGAATTATGACCTTTGTATTCGTTGCTATGATGCTTGCTGTTTCCAGTCATGCATTTGCCGCCGATGCTGCACAGGCAGTGTATGTTGATTGGGCAAAGATTATCTTTGTCGCTGCGTCGATCATTGCGGCAGGGCTCTGCATGGGTATCGGCGCGACAGGTGCTGGTTCCGGCATGGGCCAGGCGCTTTCAGGGGCCACGGAGGCAGTGGGTCGTAATCCAGATGCTCAGGGCAAGATCATGCTCACCCTCATGGTCGGTCTCGCCATGATCGAGTCCATCGCAATCTACGCCCTGGTTATTTCGCTCATCATCCTGTACGCCAACCCCTTCAAGGCCGTCATTCTCGGATAGCCTGCGTTAGGATTGCATGATCCCGGGTTCGATTCAGGTTTCAGGTGCCATGCCGCGTATGACCTCGCGGAAAGAGGACATTCCTGCATCATTCTTCCCGGATCTGGCGATACTTGATTTGTGAACCGTGAGGTTGCAGTGTTGTCGAAACGTGAGCGATTCGCATAACACGGTCAGGAGATTGATATGGAGAAGGAAGCGAAAACGAATTTCAGTTTTGCCAGTATCGCACTGAGCTTCTTCATCCTCATAGTGCTTCCCCTCACCATTACCGGTGTCATTATCAGCAAAGGGGTCATAAAGGTAGGTGAGGAGGCGACACAGGCGAACTTGAGAATTCTCGACGACAATCAGAAGCAGTCCATCGCGGGCAGGGCGCAGAACGTAGCCGATGCGGTGGCCCAGTTTCTATCAGACAGAGAGAAGGACATCAGGATAGCCTCGATCCTCCCCAGAGACGAGCAGTCCTATACCACCTTCCTCAAATCAAATACCAGGGGCGTGATCCAGTCCTCCAATGTCGGTATCGTGAAGATCCCTCTGCCTGTCTACCGGGAGATCGCTTTCCTGGACAAGACCGGTAAGGAAGCGCTGAAGGTCACCGTCGACGGGGTTGCTTCCCAGGAGCAGCTCAGGGATATGTCGAATCCGGCCAATGGCGAGTATGGCGAGGAAGACTATTTTCTCAGGGCCAAGGAGCTTGCCCCGGGCGAGTTCTACATGGGAAACCTCGTGGGCATGCACGTCACCAAGCAGGAGTTCGAGGCGGGGAAACAGTTCAGCGGCATAATCCGTATGGCCGCGCCGGTCTTCGACTCCAGCGGCTTTGCCGGCGTCGTGGCAATGTCCCTGGATTACAGGCATGTCATGGAGTTCACCGACCATCTGGTCCCCACGGAGCCCGGAATGGTCTTTGCCAAGGTCAATCCTGAAGACATGAATTACACCTTCCTCGTCGGCCGTGACGGATCCATGCTGACCCATCCCGCCCAGTACTTCATAGGAGGTTTGGGTGCAGACAAGAACCCGGTGCCAGTCATGGACGACAAGAACTTCAACGATCTGGTGAAGTCGGGTGAAGGGTCCATGAACGTGCTGAACATGGGATTCATGGACGAGAACCTCCCAAAGATCCATGCCCTCGCAGCCTCCGGCAAGTCGGGGTCCTTTACCTATACCATCGACAACAAGAGGATCTTCATCGCCTATGCCCACATCCCCTTCTACGGGTCGGTCTACAGCAAACCCGAGGGATACGGGTGGGTCGGCATGATGGTGGATATCGACAAGTACCACAAACTGAGCGAGGACAAGGTGAAGGATATCCAGCTCAAGGTCGAACGGTGGCAGAAGTCGAGCATCGTGGTGGTGTTCGTGTCGCTCATCCTCCTGTTTGTCATCGCCCTGATCCTTGCACGCGGTCTGTATCGTTCGATACAGAAACGGGAAGGGAAAGCGCCCCTTGGAGACTATGAGGACTAGGCGCGCGAAGTAATACGAATGTTCAAACGAACAGTTGCGGGAGGCGATGGACGATCATCAGTCTCCTGCAACTTTTTTTTCAGGAAAAAAGGCTAGCTCATAGAGTTAGGGACAATGGAGGATATATGTCAGCCAAGATACTTGAGAAGCAGCAGTTATCCGAGAACGTGTACAAGATGGTGCTCGATGGCCCGAAGATCGCCAGAAAGCGCAAGGCCGGGCAGTTCATCGTACTGAGGATCCACGAAGAGGGCGAACGGATCCCGCTGACCATTGCCGATGCCGATGCGGACAAGGGAACGGTCACCATCATCTTCCAGGTAGTGGGGAAATCCACCGGCCACCTGGCAGACCTCAATGTCGGCGATGTCCTGCTCGACCTTGTGGGCCCGCTGGGGAAACCGACCCATATCGAGAAGGTCGGAACCGTCGCCTGCATCGGCGGGGGTGTGGGCATCGCACCGGTCTACCCCATCACCCAGGCGCTGAAGAATGCCGGGAACCATGTCATCTCCATCATCGGTGCCCGGAGCAAGGACCTCATCATCATGGAAGACGATATGAAGGCGGTCTCCGATGAGTTCATCGTCGCCACGGACGATGGATCGTACGGATTCAAGGGTTTTGTCAGCCAGGCCCTCGAAAACAAGTACCTCCTCCCCGGCAAGAAGATCGATTTAGTCGTCGCCATCGGGCCGGTCCCCATGATGAGGGCTGTCTGCGACACCACCAAGAAATACAACGTCCCCACGGTCGTCTCGCTGAACTCCATCATGGTAGACGCAACCGGCATGTGCGGTGCGTGCCGGGTGAGCGTCGGCGGCAAGACCCAGTTCGTCTGTGTCGACGGCCCCGAGTTCGACGGGCACCAGGTCAACTTCAAGGAGCTCATCGACAGGCAGCGCATCTACCTGAACGAGGAGAAGGAATGCTACGACCACTACTGCTCATGCAGACTGGGGAAGGGAGGCAACTAGCATGGAAATGAAAGACAGACTCAAGATCCCGCGCCAGCCGATGCCGGAGCAGGATCCCAAGGTGAGGGCGCGGAACTTCGACGAGGTTCCGCTGGGGTACACCCCCGACATGGCCAAGACCGAAGCACTGCGGTGCATCCAGTGCAAGAACCCTACATGCGTCGAGGGTTGCCCTGTGCAGGTGGATATCCCCGGCTTCATCGCCAAGGTGGCCGAGGGGGACTTCATCGGTGCGGCGCGGCACATCAAGCAGACCAACGCACTGCCTGCCGTCTGCGGGAGGGTCTGCCCCCAGGAGGTGCAGTGCGAGCAGCGCTGTGTCCGTGGCAAGAAGGGCGACCCCGTTGCCATTGGTCGGCTCGAGCGGTTCGTTGCGGACTTCGAGCGGGCCACCGGTGATGTTGCGATCCCGGCACCGGCAACCCCCACGGGCAAGAAGGTGGCCATTGTCGGTTCTGGTCCTTCGGGGCTCACCGTGGCGGGCGACCTGGTGCAGCTCGGCCACGACGTCACCATCTTCGAGGCGCTGCACAAGCCTGGAGGCGTCCTCGTCTACGGCATCCCCGAGTTCAGGCTGCCCAAGGCCATCGTTGCCGCCGAGGTGGATTACCTCCAGAAGCTCGGCGTGAAGATCAACACCTCCTTCGTGGTGGGCAAGACCTCCACCGTGGACGAGCTCTTCGAGGAAGGGTATGACGCCGTCTACCTCGGAACCGGTGCGGGCCTTCCCACGTTCATGAACATCCCGGGAGAGAACCTCAACGGGGTCTACTCGGCCAACGAGTATCTGACCCGGTCCAACCTCATGAAGGCGTACAAGTTCCCCGAGTACGACACCCCCATCGTGAAGGGCAAGAACGTGGCGGTCGTCGGCGGCGGGAATGTGGCCATGGACTCGGTTCGCACGGCCATGAGGCTCGGCGCGGACCACGTGTACCTCATCTATCGCCGTTCCCGGGCCGAGATGCCTGCAAGGATCGAGGAGATTCACCATGCCGAGCAAGAGGGGATCGAACTCCATCTCCTGACAAACCCCATCCGCTATATTGGCAATGACAAGGGGTGGGTTGTTGGTGTAGAATGCCTCAAGATGGAACTTGGCGAACCCGATGAATCCGGACGTCGCAGGCCGGTGCCCATGAAGGGAAGCGAGTTCGTCATCGATGTGGACACCGTGGTGGTGGCCATCGGCGCAGGGGCGAATCCTCTGGTGCAGAGTACGACCCCAGGATTGAACACGAACAAGTGGAACTACATCGTAGCCGACGAAGAGACTGGACAAACCTCACGGGAAGGTGTATTTGCAGGCGGCGACATCGTGACCGGTGCCGCCACGGTGATTCTGGCTATGGGAGCCGGCAGGAAGGCGGCCAGGGCCATGCACCAGTACCTTGTGTCGAAGAAGTGATGGTGTGAGAGAGGAGAGGGGTATGACCCTTGCTGAGGTTAAGAAGATCCTCGATGCAGAAGTGATAGTGGGTGAAGACATGTTGAACATGCAGGTCGAACGGGGTTTTGCGGCAGACCTCATGAGCGACGTGCTCGCCTTTGCAAAAGAGGGATCGATGCTCCTCACCGGACTCACGAATCCCCTTGTGGTCCGCACGGCAGACACGCTGGACCTCAAGGTCATCATCTTCGTGCGGGGCAAACGCCCCGCTCCTGATGCCATAAAACTGGCCCAGGAAAAGAACATACCCCTGCTCGCCACCCGCTACATCCTGTTCGAATCGTGTGGGAGGCTCTTCGAGGCGGGCATGCGCGGATCGGTACAGAAGGTGGGAGAGCCGCAGGAATAGCGGCTCTCCCTCTTTATTCATCTGCAGTATCCTCCCTGGAACACGAATACATCGAGGTATTCAGCTGAGTTGTTTGCAAATGCAAGTTTAAGTTGGTACACTGCCAGACCGATAGGGTAGGTGAGAGGAAAGACCATGGCAGGGCCGTCTGATATCTCAACCATACTTTCCCAGGCGGGTAGAATCGAGAAGATCACCCAGAACCCCTTTGTCCAGTCAGAGGTTGCCAAGCAGATCCTCACTGAAGAGGAGGCACGGGCCAGGATGCAGCGGAACCGCGAGGTGGCGGAATCCAAGAAGGCCCAGGAGATCAGCATCAGTGAGGAGGCCAAGCAGGAAAGCAGAAAGCGGGCCAAGGATTCGTCCGACCGGTCAGACTCACAAGACAAGGACGATCCCTCTCAGGAAGACTCGGCAAAGGGCACGAAGCATATCATCGACGTGGTGGTGTAGCCTTGCTTCCATCCGTTTCCGATCCCACGCGCCTTCTGCTCCTGGCCCAGCTCGTCATCCAGGTCATCCTCATCGCATTTGTCGTGTTTCTCCTGGTCCTGGAGAGGCGCCGCCGTCTCAAGCCCGACTTTCTCGACGAGCTCAAGGCCGTTGTGAACCAGACGCAGGACCTCTCGAAGTCGTTCCAGGACCATGTCCAGGAGCGGGTCACCATCCTCGGCAAGATCATGGCGGACCTGGACGCCAAGATCCGCTCAGCCGAGGTGCTCATGAAGGCCCTGGAGGAGACGTCTGTCAAGGTGAAGAAGACCAGGCAGTTCAGCCAGGTGGACGTCCAGAAGCTTCACCAGGGCGGGTTCGATGCCGTCGAGATCTCCCGGATCACCGGTATACCCGTGGGCGAGATCCAGCTCATGATCAAGGTGGGCAGCCCCCAGCCCTGAGGGGTGAAGACGGATGCGGATTAGCCCGGCCCAGATCCTCTCAGGCGACATCATCGTCCAGGGCAAGGTCTCTTCACTCGCAGTGGGGAGACAGGTCGTCGCCACGGTGCTCTCGACCCCGAAAGACGGGCTCGTCATGGTCTCCATGTTCGGCAGGCGTTTCCTCGTGGAGACCACCCTCGATCTGTTCAAGGACCAGGTGCTCAACCTGAGAGTGCATGCGACGACCCCCAGGGTGATTCTCAAGCCGGTCGCGACGAACAGCGAGGCGAAGGCGGCCGTGAAGATTCTCGACGGGCTGGTCGAACAGCTCGTGGGAAAGTTCGGTGAGACGCCTGTGGCTTCCTTCGATCTCAAGGAGATCGTCCGTATGCTCCTCAGAGAGTCAGCCAACGACCCTTCGGCGATGCAGTACGTGGCCAGACTCGTGGAGGATTATTCCCAGCTCCCCCAGGGAACCCTCGCATATCTCCTGATCCCGTTCGTCGATGACGAAGGCCGCGGCAGCGCCAGGGTCACCATAGCCCGGGAGGGCGAGGACTACCGCCTCCACTTCGATGTGATGACCGATGCCCTCGGCGTCGTGGAGAGCACGGTACTCAGAACTGCAGCTGGAGTGTCCGTCGAGATGTTTACGGCGTCCGAGGATGTGGTGGCGTTTCTCAGGGAACGGGTACATGAGCTTGCCCTGTCCCTCGAGCGCATGGGAGTCACAACCATTGATGTGGCATACAGGAAACCCAGGTCACCACAGCGCATGAACGTGGATGTGCTCGTATGAAGGACAAGGACAGGAAGGCAGTAGCTCTGAAATATGAGCGCGGCAGGGATGCGGCACCCAAGATCACGGCCAAGGGAAGGGGAGCGGTGGCGGACAAGATCCTGGCCCTGGCAAGGGAGCACGGCATACCCATCGAGAAGGACACCACCCTCATGGAGGCCCTGTACCGCCTGGACCTCAACGAGCAGATCCCGGAGGAGCTCTACCAGATCGTGGCAGAGATCCTTGCATTCATCTACCGAATGAACGCACTGAAGAAGGGAAGAGGCTGATCACCGGCTCCAATCCTCTTATCCTGTCCCGAGCATTATGTACAACCACCTTGACCAGTGCATGCTCTCCTTTTATATAGAGAGTGTCCGTGCAGTTTCCGTCATGCGTGAGAGATGATGGGATTTCCCGCTGACAAAAAAATATGAGGGAGGAATAGTTATGAGGAGAATCACAGGAGCGTTGGTGGTGGTCTGCTTCATCATGGCGTCCGCAAGTGTGTGTCTGGCAGGCCAGACGAATACGGGCTGCGGGCTCGGATCAATCATTTTCAAGGGTCAGGATGCGTTGCTCTTCCAGGTCTTGGCCGTAACGACCAACGGCACATTCGGGAACCAGACATTCGGCATATCATCGGGCACGCTTAACTGCACCCAGCCGAGCAAGATCGTGAGCAACGAGAGGATCAACACGTACGTCGCCGACAACATGGACAATCTCGCCAACGACATTGCACGGGGCCAGGGTGAGTACCTGAATACACTGGCCGTGCTCATGGACGTCCCCGAGGTGAGCAGAACCGACTTCTATGCAAGGCTGCAGAACAACTTCTCTCTTATCTACACATCGCCGGAGATCAAGAGCGGCGATGTGCTCAGGAACATCGAAGCGCTGATGTAGCATTGCTTGATGCGTACGGGTTCGGGGAAGAGATGCTGCTTGGGGAACGCCTGCATCTCTTCCCTCTGTTTTATACTGTGTTTCATGCTCGTCCGGTACACTCCCGCTCATGGCGAGGAGTGCCGCTCCCTTGAGCAGGCGCTTTCGACGGCCCGCCAGCTGAAACTCCACGAAGATCCCTACTGGCATGTTCTCCTGCACTACAGGAAAGGATTCCTCGGTATCGAGAGCCTCGTGGATGATCCGGACTTCTTTCTTGCCCCTGACGGCAAGACAAGCCCTGAGGCCGAGCTTGACGCCACGATCCGCGCGTTCTTCGATCCGGCGGCGGAGGAGAAGAGCTCTGCTGTCTGCCGGTTTGCAGCCAGGTACGAGTGGATCAGTGAAAGGCTGAACCTCGATCCCGGAGCGCTGCCGGTTCCCGAGTGCAGAAGTATAAAGGATTTCCTGGAAAGGGCCCGACCTGAGGCGGTCACCCTTGTCTTCCCCATGGCCCATCTGAACAGCCCGGCTTCCATGTACGGGCACACCCTCCTGACCATAGAGACCGCGAACAAGAGCAGTCTGCTTGCCTACTCGGTCAGTTATTCTGCAACGACCAGGGAGACCTTTGGGCCGTCATTCGCCGTCAAGAGCATCGTGGGGCTCTACCCCGGGTACTTCTCGGTCCTCCCCTATTACGCCAAGCTGCAGGAATACAGCGATGTCGACCACCGGGACATATGGGAGTATCCTCTCAATCTGACGGAACCCGAAATAAGAAGTATGATGCTGCATATTCACGAACTCGACTCCATTGCCTCGGACTACTACTTCTTTGACGAGAACTGCTCATACATGCTCTTCTTTCTTCTCGAGGCGGCACGACCCGGCGTGATGCTTTCCGAACGGGTTCATCGCTGGCTGATACCCTTGGATTCCATACGTATGATCCACGACCAGGGCATGATAGCAGGGGTCACCTATCGTCCCTCACGAACGACAAAGATCAGGCACCTCTCCTCCCGTCTGTCGGTTCAGGAACAGGAAAGTGCCCTGGCCCTGGCGGGCCGTGGCACACGTGGTGGTTCCCCAAAGGTTCCGGAAGGATCCCAGCAGGGCCAGAGGCAGCTCTATGACCTGTCCGGCGAGTACCTGCAGTACCTCTACTCGAGGGGCGAGGTCTCCGAGGACATCTACCAGGGTCGTCTGCTCGATATCCTGCAAGGACGGAGCAGGCTGGGCCTTTCCCAAGACGATCCCGATGATCAGATCCCCGTGCCGGTGCAACCGTTGAACGGCCATCATTCGAATCGATTCGCCCTGGGGGCCGGGTTCAAACGGAGCGAAGTCTTCCAGGAAGTGAGGATCAGGCCGGCATACCATCATCTCATGGACAACGATGACGGATACATCCGGGGGGCACAGCTCATCTTCGCCGATATCGCCGTGAGATTCTATTCGTCCGACAGGAAAGGTGTCCTGGAATCGCTGGATGTCATTGATATCACCTCACTGACACCCAGGGACCGGTTCTTCCACCCGGTCTCGTGGAAGGTGAAGACAGGGTTCATCAGGAAGCCGGGAGAGAAGGACGAGGACCGTCTCGTATACCAGATCAACCCTGGGGGAGGCCTGGCCTTTCAGAGTGAACACGCGGGGCTGGTGTATGTGATGGCCGAAACGGATCTTTCCATCGGCGGGGTATACGAGAACGATTACACCATCGGAGCAGGAGGGTCTGCAGGGGTGATACGGGCCGTGGGGGATTTCTGGAAGGCCCATGGATATGTTCGGGATCTCTGCTACGGCCCATGGAACGGATTCAATGCCTTCGAGGCGGTCTTGCAGAACAACCTGACCCTGGGCCCTGACCAGAGCATATCGCTGGATGTCGCTCGGCGCAAGGTGTACAGCTTCTATCATACAGAGGTGAAGTTCCTGTGGAACCTGTTCTTCTGAGATCTCGCCTGCGACGGCAGGGCAGGACGGGATGCCTTGTCTGCGCATGCCTCGGGGTTCTCGTATCAGGGTGCCCCCTCAGCGTCGTCTACTATCCGGAACGCCCCATACGTGCCACCCCCGCGGAGGTTGGGCTGGCCTATGAAGACACCAGATTCGAGACCTCTGACGGCATGACGATCGCGGGCTGGTGGGTCCTTGCTGTACGGTCGCGGGGAACGGTCCTTTACTGTCACGGCAACGGCGGGAACATCTCTTCCTGCCTGGATTCAATCAGGACAGCCAGCAGGCTGGGGCTCGACATGTTCCTGTTCGACTACCGGGGATACGGCAACAGCACGGGTTCGCCCACGGAGCAGGGGACCTATCGTGATGCGGAGGCGGCATGGGATTACCTGGTCGGTGTGAGGGGAATCGATCCCGGGCGGATAATCGTATGGGGACGGTCTCTCGGAGGCCCCGTTGCCGCCCGTGTCGCCGCGGACCATCAGCCCGGGGTCCTCATCATCGAGTCCACCTTCATATCGGTCCCCGAGATTCTCCGGGAGCGGTACAGCTGGGTGCCTCGATGGGTCGTGGGGGACTACGCGTACGACACCCGTGGCTCTCTGGGGAGGGTGCGTGCACCCGTGCTCGTCATCCATAGCCCGGACGATGAGATCGTGCCCTTCCGGCATGGCAGGGTCCTGTACGAGTCCATCCAGGGATCCAGGGCTTTCGTTGAGATCAGGGGGTCCCATAATCGGGGTCACATCGAATCGGGTGACGCGTATGCATCAAGCATCGATGCTTTCGTCAGCCGTTTTCTGGGAAGAAAGGAGCAGAGCGGCCAATGAGAAACACCCTCGTTGCCTTCATCCTGTCGTTCGTATGCATGTTTGCCGTGAACCCGAAACAGGCCCGTGCCCTTGATCTGCCCGAGGATGCCCTCCGCATGATCGCCGAGACAACGACGGATCCTTGCCCCATCTGTGTCCAGCGGAAACTGGAGGAGGCCTTCGCCGTTCTGGCGGCCAAGTTTCAGCCCGGCCTCGTCCTGGAGACCGACGGCGCCTGCAGGCTGATGAAGACCGGTCCGGAAGACGTCTTCAGGCTCTCCCTGACGTGTCATCCGTCTGCAGGGCTGCTGCAGGCCCTGGCCGAAGGGCAGAAGCCACCAGATGTCGCATTCGTGTTCTACACGTCGGAGAAGCGCCTCGTGGGCATCTCAGAGGGGGATCATACCGAAGGCCGGATCATGGACGTATTTCGTGGTTCTCCACCCGGGACGGTTTTCGAGGGACAGCTGAAGCTCATATCGTACAGATACGGCGACGGTCCGTCCTTCAATTACCTTCCGACGAGCAACGGGCTGCTGATCCACTGCACCATACTGAGACTCACGCCGTTGAAGCACTAATGCTCACGGGTGTCGTGCCCGGTCGGGATCTCTACCCCCCGAACCGCTCCTCCACGATGCCGAAGCACTCGTCCGCCACGTCGAGCGACTGCGCGATGTCACGCTCCGTGTGCGCCGCAGAGAGGAACCAGTTGTGGTGCGGGTGGAAGAACACCCCGCGCCGCGCGCACTCGCCGCAGAAGAGCTGCGACCGGAGGAAGTTCGTCTCGTTGGCGAACTTCATGAACGGGATGGCCGGCGGGCCGGTGATGGACAGCTGCAGGCCGTGGGCCCCTGCACGCTCGGCGAGGCCCTTCATGAGCTTCTCGCCGAGGTCCCTGACCACCTTGGGTGCGTCCATGGCCTTCATCTCCCCGATGCAGGCCATGGCGGCCGCCATCTCGGGTGCGTTGCACCAGAAGGATCCCGCGAAGTAGGCCTTGGACGCGGTAATGCGCATCCTCTCGGTTCCCACGAGGGCCGATATGGCGTACCCGTTGGCCATGGCCTTGCTGTAGCAGGCCAGGTCGGGCCTGATGCCGAAGAAGTGGCCTGAGCCCTTGAGGTCGAGCCTCCAGCCAGCCCGCACATCGTCGATGATGAGCACGATGCCGTGCTCGTCGCAGATCCTTCTCATCTCGGGCCAGAATGAAGGCGCGGGGAGCTTCTGGTCCGCAAAGACCGGGTGGTGGTAGGGGGTGAACATGACCCCGGCGACCTGTCCCTTGTGACGGGCGATCGCGGCCTGGAAGGCATCGAGGTCTCCCCACGGCACCATGACGATGTCGGCCCGGTCCCTCTGCGTGATCCCCACGGAGTTCGTCCCTGCCCAGGGCTGGGTTCCGTGGTACCCTTCCTCTGCCAGCACGATCTTGTCACGGCGGGTATATCCCCGTGCCAGCGTGACGGCCATGGACGTCGCATCCGCGCCGTTCTTGGCGAACATGACCCAGTCGGCACAGTCGATGGTCTTCGTGACCGTCTCGGCGAGCTCCACGGACAGGTCCGTGGCGATGGTGGTGCAGGCACCCGATTCCGCCTGACGGCGATAGGCCTCGTCGACCTTCTCGTTGGCATAGCCGAGGATCATGGGCCCATACGCGCACATGTAGTCGATGAACTCGTTGCCGTCCACATCCCAGAAGCGTGGACCCTTGGCCCTGGCTACGAAGTACGGATACGATCCCGGCACGGTGATCACCGGGGTGAGGTGGCCCGGTATTCCCTGCGGGATCACACGTGCGGCACGCTCAAACAATTCCAAGGATTTTTCAAAGGTATATGACACGAGCTGGCCTCCTAGAGAAGGTATTCGCCGATCTTGTCCAGGGCGATATTGACGATCTGACCCATGTGGAGGTCGCCCTTGAGCGATATCTGGCCGAGGCAGGCCTTGGCGAGGACATCCACCTTGTCATCGGCCACATCGAGGAACAGGGGGCTGTCGGCAAATTCCAGCATGAAGTCGGGCGACGGGGCCTTGCCGGCAGATGCCCTGGCAGTACCTCCGGAAAAAGCGACATGCGAAGCAAGGCCGTTTCTGATCCTGAACTCCGTTATGCCGTGGAGGTGGGAGGCCTTCACCTTGTACTCGGGGTCGTGCTGTGCCAGAACGGCAATGGCCCTTGACATGAGCCCGAGCATGAGTTCCGCCCTCAGCTCGAGGGCCTCGCTGTCCTTGCTCTCAAGAATCTCCTGCATACGCGCCGCGAGCTTCGAAAAGGTCAGGAGGCCTTTTATCCTGGTGAGTCCTTTCCAGGGCAGTGCTATCTGGAGCCCCTTGCCCCGGAAGAGATTGTTGAGCATGGTCTCGTGGGGAAAGAACAGGGCCACGTCGGGACCCGGGAGAGGGGAGGGGCTTACTCTGGCCCTTGCGTTTCTGAGCTCCACCGTGCTGCGGGGTCCTGATATGCCGACACTGAACCGGATGCTCCCGTTCCATCGTGCAGCGATCTGTGACGCCTGGTCATCCCGGTGCGTGAGGACTTCGAGGCAGGGCAGGACAGCCTCCAGATAGACCCTTGACAATACCTTCTCGTTCACCATGAAACGCCTCCCCATGGACAGTACAGTATTGATCCGTATCAGTATACTATACCGGTGCAGGATACGGGAATCAAGAGACGGGAGTTCTACCTGAAGTGGATCACGAGGACATCCCTGTCCCGCAGCACGAATTCCCTGCCCTCGGTGAGGATGAGGCCGGCATCCCTGGCGCCGTGGAGGCCGCCCTTCGAGAGGAAGTCGTCCAGCGCAATGACGTCGGCCTTGATGAAGCCGTTCTGGATGTCCGAATGGATGAGCCCCGCCGCCTCGTAGGTCGTGCCGCCCTTCCTGAGCGTCCAGGCCCGCAGTGTCTCCCCGACCGGGGTATAGAAGGTGATGAGGTCGAGGAGTTCGTAGCAGGTCGCGATGAGCGTATCCGTGCCGGACCTTTCGATGCCGATGGAATCGAGGAACTCCCTCCGCTCGTCCTCCTCGAGCTCCGCGGCCTCCAGCTCGAACCGGGAACAGATCGGCACCACCTTCTTTCCCCTGGCCTCCGCCCAGGCCCTGAGGTTGTCGAGGTGGACCGAGCCACCGGTGAAGTCCTCTTCACCGACGTTGGCAACGATGACAGAGGGCTTTGCCGTCAGGATACCCCATGCCTTCATCTGTACCTGGTCGAACTCGATGCCGGAGTCGATGATGCACTGCCCTTTCGAGAGGACCTCGCTCAGGGTCTCGAGGAGCTCGGGTTCGCCCGCGGGGATGTCCTTCCTGCCGAGCCTCATGCCCTTTTTCAGGGCATCGAGACGTCTCTGGACGAGGTCGAGGTCTGCCATGACGAGCTCGGTGAGGATGATCTCCATGTCGCGGACCGGGTCGATATCGGTATAGACGTGGCTGACGTTCACGTCCTTGAAGCATCTGACCACGTGGACGATGGCGTCCACCCCCCTGATCTGCCCCAGGAACTGGTTGCCGAGACCCTCGCCCTTGTATGCCCCCTTCACGAGCCCCGCAATGTCGAAGAGCTTCAGCGTGGTGGGGATGACCTTGTCCGGCTTGACGATGCGTGCGATGGCCTCGAGGTTCTCGTCGGGCACGTTCATGATCCCTATGTTGGGGTCGATGGTGCAGAACGGGTAGTTCTCCGCCGGTGCTGCCGCCCTCGTGATGAGGTTGAAGAGCGTGGACTTGCCCGCGTTGGGAAGCCCAACAATCCCGCAGGTGAAGCTCATGAAGGTACCGCCTTAGAGTGCAGTGTAATCGATACGGCTCAGGAACGCGCCAAGGAGTTCGCAGATGATGGATGCGATCAGCATGTCGTCCTTGGAGAAGTCGCCCGATGTCTTGTCCGCGAGGTTCAGGACGCCGAGCGCCTTCTCGTTCTGCTTGATGAGGATGCACATGAAGGACTTGGTCGAGTATTTATCCTTGTTCGGGAACCCGATCTCCTCCTCGATGTCCCTTATGATGAGCGAGCTGCCCCTGGTCAGGGTCAGGTTCATGATGCTCTCGCGCTGGTTGCCTATGGAAATGAAAGGGTCCTGCCCGATGTCCTGGTGGTTGTGGGCCTTGATCTCGAGATCGCCCGACGAGGGGTTCCTGACGAACAGTGAGCAGTATTTCGCGTCCAGCACCTTGGGGAGGTGGTTCACCACGGTGTCGAGGATGGCCGGGAGATTGTGGGCCGTGTTGAGCTGTCTGGCCATTTCATAGAGTGTTTCGAGATAGGGCCTGTCCATTGCTCACCTCCGTATATGCATTCACATATCATATCGGCCGGGCGTGCGTCATGTGTGAATATTTTTACCTTCATTCGGCCGGCAGGCCAGGTTTCTCTCCACATCATAATCATAAAGAGGTACATTCAATCCTTGACTTTCATGGCATTGATGGATGTATAATTCTTGACGGATAATGGAAGGAGACTATCTCTTGGAGATACTTGAAATCCTTGAACAAAAGATCTACGAATTAGTAGAGACCGTGAATGCTTTGAAGAGTACGAACGAAGAATTGACTACCAAGCTCAGAGAAAAGGAGGAAGAGACAAAAGGTTTACAGCGGGAGATGGACAGTCTCTTGGGTGAAAAAGAACGGGTCAAACAGAAGGTGGCACACCTGATCAAGTGCGTGGAAGCATTGTAAGACCTTGTACGACACGGTAACCATACAGATACTCGGACAGGAATATACGGTGAGGGCTGGAGGCGATGAGCGCCACATTCAGTCATTGTCGCGATACATCAACGAGAAGGTGTTTGACATCCAGCAGAGAGGCAAAGCGGTGACGACCACCGAGCTGGTGGCAATGGCCATGCTCCACATGGCCGAGGATGTGGCGAAGACGCGTCAGGAACTCGAGACGCTCAGGAGGACGGTATCCGAGCGAATCGGTCATCTGATCGAGCACATCGAGACGGCAACGAGATGAGAATGCGCACGAAAGCCCCCGGCAAGCCTGATCCTTTCTCCGGGTAGAAGGGTATCCGGGACACCGCCTGGACTCACAGTGAATCAAGCGCCTTCCGTTGAGAGGAAGGCGCTGCGGAAGGCTCTCAAAGGCGGCTTTCTTCACCTCGTCCCGGTCCGTATACTGCCTGTGTCGGCAGAGTCTTCAGGAGTCTGTGCAACGTCGTTTTATTCCGCGCACTTCTTGTGATCCGGGTGGATATGCAGAACAAATCGGATCTCCGAAGGAACATGCTCGCGCGGCGGCAGGATATTGCCGAGGTCGATCGGATGCGGCACGAAGGCGTCATCATCGAGCACATCCGGTTATTGAAAAGCTTTGCAGAGGCATCGACGATAGCCCTCTACATGCCCGTCCGGGGAGAGGTGGATCTTCTGCCCCTGTGGAAACCTGAAGAAAGACGGTTCGTATTCCCCAAGGTTCTCGGCGACGTCATCGCCTTTTCATCTGCCGCTACAAGGCAGGATTTTTCCCGGGGGACATACGGGATCCTGGAACCGACCTCACGGCAGTACGTCGAGGTCGGCGATATCGATCTCGTCTTCGTTCCTGGAATAGCCTTTGACCGTTACGGGCACCGGCTTGGGTACGGCAAGGGCTATTACGACCGGTTGATCACGAACAATCCGGGCACCCTGTTCATGGGCGTATGTCTGGATGAGTTCCGTATCGAGAAGCTTCCGGTCGACCCCTGGGATGCCCGTGTCGGATTCGTTGTAACCCAAGCCGGAATATATAAAGAAGGTGAGGTATGACAATGGAACTGGTTTTTGTGACCGTTGCACTGCTCGCCGGCATCGGCATCGGTTTCGGGGTGAACTTCTTCATCAGGGGGAAGACCATCGGCGATGCCAGGATCGACAAGGCGCGCATCATCGAAAAGGCACAGAAGGAGGCGGCGAATATAGAGGCGGAGGCCCAGCTCAAGGCGAAGGAGATCATCTTCGCAGCAAAGACCCAGAGCGATGCCGAGGCCAAGGAACGACTGAAGGAAGTATCTTCCATCGAGAAGCGCATCCATCAGCGCGAAGAGCTCATCGACAACAAACTCAGCCAGCTCGACAAGCGGGAACAGGAGATACGGAAGAGCGAACAGTCCCTGGCAGACAGGACAAGGCATGTGGATGCCATGAAGGCCGAGATTGAAACCCTGCGCACCCAGCAGATAGAGAAGCTCGAGGAGATCAGCGGCATGGATTCCCGTCAGGCCAAGCAGGAACTCATGGCATCGCTGGAGAGCGAGGCCCGGCACGAGGCGGCCAAGCTGCTCAAGCAGATCCAGGACGAAGCGGAGGCCGAGGCGGACAAGCGGGCCAAGCGCATCCTGTCCACCGCGATCCAGCGCTACTCCACCGATGTGGTGAGCGCCCGGACGGTATCGGTGGTGAACCTGCCGAGCGAGGAGATGAAGGGCCGCATCATCGGCCGCGAGGGGCGCAACATCCGCTCCATCGAGGCCGCCACAGGCGTCGACCTCATCATCGATGACACCCCGGACGCGGTCATCCTCTCCAGCTTCGACCCCATCAAGCGGGAGATCGCGAGGCTTTCCCTGGAAACCCTCGTGGTGGACGGCAGGATCCATCCCTCCCGCATCGAAGACGTGGTGGAAAAGGTCACCAAGGAGATCACCGACAACATATGGGACGCGGGCCAGCAGGCCACCTTCGAGCTCGGCCTGCACGGCATCAACCCGGAACTCATCAAGCTGATCGGGAAGCTCAAGTATCGCACGAGCTTCTCCCAGAACGTCTACCAGCACTCGCTGGAAGTCGCGCACCTCTGCGGCATCCTCGCCGTCGAGCTCGGCGTGAACCAGAAGACCGCCAAGCGCGTCGGCCTGCTCCACGATATCGGCAAGGCAGTGGATCACGAGGTGGAAGGGTCCCATGCCCTCATAGGGGCCGACATAGCCAAGCGGTACGGGGAATCGAACAAGGTGGTGGAATCCATCGCGTCGCACCACAACGAGGCCCAGGTGAACTCGGTCTACGGGTTCCTGGTACAGGCGGCAGACTCGCTATCCGCGGCCCGTCCCGGGGCGAGGCGCGAGATGCTGGAGAACTACATCAAGAGGCTCGTCGAGCTGGAGACCATCGCCACGTCCTTCGACGGCGTTTCAAAGGCGTACGCCGTGCAGGCCGGCAGGGAAGTGCGGGTCATGGTCGACGTGGACAAGGTCAGCGACGACGGGGCCGACTTCATTGCGCAGCAGATCACCAAGGCCATCGAGGACAAGCTCACCTACCCGGGCCAGATACGCGTGGTGGTGATCCGCGAGAGCAGGGCGGTACGGTTCGCGAAATAGGAGTATAAAAAGCACCCCCTCCCCATGACCGGGGAGGGGCGTCGCGGGGAAGTATTCCGGGGGCAGGAAGGAAAGGGGCAGGCAGTGCTTGAACAGCTAGCTGAACTGAAACGGGGCATCGTGGAAATCGTATCCGAGGAGGAGCTTGTCGCCAAGCTCAGGAAGGACAGGCCGCTGAGGATCAAGGTGGGGTTCGACCCCACGGCGCCGGACATTCACCTGGGCCACACCGTGGTGCTCCAGAAGATGCGCCAGTTCCAGGATGCGGGACACGATGTGATCTGCCTCATCGGCGACTTCACGGGCATGATAGGCGACCCCAGCGGCAGGAGCTCCACCAGGCCGCCGCTCACCCGGGCCGAGGTCCTGGCCAACGCTAAGACCTACCAGGAGCAGGTCAAGAAGATCCTCGACCCGAACAGGACCATCATGCGGTTCAACTCCGAGTGGATGGACAATATGGTTGTCTCCGACTTCATCAAGCTCACCTCGGTCCAGACCGTGGCCCGCATGCTGGAGCGGGACGACTTCAAGAAGCGCTTCCATGCCCAGCATCCGATAAGCATCCACGAGTTCCTCTACCCCTTCGTGCAGGGTTACGACTCGGTGGCCCTGCAGGCCGACGTGGAACTGGGCGGCACGGACCAGGTCTTCAACCTGCTCATGGGCCGCGAGGTGCAGAAGGCTTACGGCCAGGAGCCGCAGGTGATCATGACCCTGCCGCTGCTGGAGGGCACCGACGGCGTGCAGAAGATGAGCAAGTCCTACGACAACTACATCGGCGTGGACGAGGCGCCTTCGGACATGTACGGCAAGGTCATGTCCGTCTCTGACGGCCTCATGTGGAAGTACTACGAGCTGCTCAGCGGCCTGCACATCCCTCAGATCGCGGCCATGAAGACGGCGGTCGAGGAAGGAAGCCTGCACCCCATGGACGCCAAGATGCAGCTTGCCTTCGAGATGGTGGAGCGCTTCCACGGCAAGGACCGGGCGGTCTCTGCCCAGGAAGGCTTCGTGAAGGTCTTCAAGTCCAGGCAACTGCCTGAGGACATGCCCGAGATCAGCCTGGAGCTCGAGCGCCCCTGGATATGCGCGGTCCTCAAGGAGGCGGGACTCGTGGGAGGCACCTCCGAGGCCCGGCGCATGATCGCCCAGGGGGCGGTGCACGTCGATGATGCAAAGGTCACCGATGCCGAGCTCGTGCTCGCCGGCGGGCCCCACATCATAAAGG
>Ga0208458_1000182_pt1 | contig 78338 bp, 67 predicted proteins | sample AD_UKC085_MetaG_FD_184432 | JGI IMG/M metagenome (GOLD analysis project Ga0208458, IMG submission 184432) | Active sludge microbial communities of municipal wastewater-treating anaerobic digesters from USA - AD_UKC085_MetaG (SPAdes) (version 2) | ecosystem: Engineered > Bioreactor > Anaerobic >... | reverse complement strand
ATTTTAGCCCCATTCTTGCCCATACAGTATAATTACGACAAAGGGGAAACCCGCATAGAATCAGGGTTTTCAGGAATTCGAGTCTGATTTTCGCTCTTTTCCCAACGAAATTCACTGGAGAATTCAGCCCTTTGAAAAGAGAGGTGTTCTATTTACGACAAAAGCGTTGCCAGGAGATAGGATTACGGCTTGTTAGCGACACAAAATCGCAGTATGATAGGAGCAGGGGGAATCTTTCGCCCTCTGCTCCTATTGATTTGTTGCCATTTCTTCTGTCATCCGAAATACGGCAGCCGGGGTTTCACCCGATTGGGTCAAGATTCCCTCGAAAGAATACCGCCCATCATCCTTCCACCCAAGGCGGTATTGCAGGGCTTTCAGAAATGCGATGCGCGCCATCGCACAAGAGTTCTTTGTTCTTACCCAATAAGCGGGCGGGATTTCGTATGCATCCAAATCGTCCTTTGATGCGGCGGAGATAATCAGATTTCCATTTTCCTCATCATACCAGAAGCTCAGGTGCGTGGGGTTGCCCAACAGCCCAATCATCCGGCGGGGAAGAAAGATCCTCTTGCTTTTCATGCAAACTCTAATTGATAGATTATTCGTTTTCATCGCCATCCTCCACGTTCATCCTGATCCCTCCGTAGGGGCGGTGCATCAGTTCTTCCGGGGTAGGGAGCTTAGGGCTGATTTGGGCATTGTGCCGCTCCCCGGTCTTGGGGTCGATCGTGATGAAGGTGCTGGCGGTATCCACCTTATACTTGGTGTCCAATTCCTCCAGCGTGTAGCCAAACCGCCCCTTCCAATCCTCCGGCATATTGATAATGGTATTGCGCTTTTTCTTACCACCCGCCGATTCGATCACTTCGGTGAAAACCTGCAGGCATTCGTCCAAATTGAACACGATAACGCGTTTGTCGCTCAACTCCTGATAGATTGCCATGCAGCGGTATTTGGCGGCGCGGTTCCAGCCCATCATATCGTAAATCATGCTGCAAAATATTCTTGCCATGCACTTGCGCGGGTTATTCTTTTCCTTCTTCAGATTAAAGGTTGCAAATTTAAGCGAATCCCGGTCGTAATCCTGGCTGGGTTCAATAATAATGCGCTGGTTTTCTTCATCAATATTGATGACAATATGCTGATGCTCCGGGAACAGGTTGACGCAGGACATATTGAAGGTGACGCTGTCAATGGCAAAGGTAATCTTCGGCTTGAATATGGGGGAGAGAAAATCGCCGCGCACTCGCTGTACGCTCTCCTTTTTCAGCTCGCTGTAATCGCTTAAGCCGCCCCGGCTTTTTTTGCCGGTTTCGGTCATGAGATCAAGTCCTAATTGTTCGGTGCTATCCATGCGTACCCCCCATTTCCGCGATTCGTCTTTCCGCTTCCTTGCGGGTGAGCGGTTTCACCTCACTTGCAAAGCCCGGCACGGCGGTGGCGGATGCGCCGATGCTCCAATCGTCCAATACGTTTGCCAAAGCCCTTCTGCAAAGCATCATGTATTCCGGAAGGGCCTCGCCGAAGCCTGCCAGCCAGTCGGAAGGAACCGCTCTGACCGGACGCTCACCCTGTTCACTCGGTGGCAGATGGAATTCACAGCAGCCGAGATCGAAGAGCAGTACCTTTTCATCGTTTTTTGAAAAGCAGTTTGCCGTGCTTTTATATTTCCAGTTTTCCTGCCACCCCATGAGATCGAACAGTACGCGGGACAGTTCTTTTGCAGGAATCAAACGGCCGCTCCAGCCCACGGCATTTTTGTTTCTTTTGCTGCACCCGCGTACCGCCAACAATCTCTCGCCGGGATGGAAGAGGATTTCAGCATATTCCGTGTGTTTCAGCAAGGAAGAACAGCTTGCGCTAAAGCAAAGCCCCCGGCGGGAGACGGTGACCGTCGCCGTGTCCTTGCCGCCAAACAATTCCCGGCGCACACGCTTTGCGCCCATAATGTAGGCGACTTCCGCCCGGATATCCACCTGACGGATACGCGCCATGACCAGTGCACCAAGATAGTGCCCCGCGTCATAACCGCCGAATGCCGGATTCATAGGAATGAATCCAGCCAGCAAGCCACGCCTTATGATCCTGATTTCGTATTCGTGATTGAAGAACGGGGACGCGTGGTTTGCCTTTAACAGCAGGAGCGCCCGCGCGTGTTCTTCTCGCGATACGATCCCTTCGTGATGCTCCGGCTCGTAATAGAGTCGCCGCTGCCCGACATTTCTTCTTGTCTGATGCGTCAGAAAGCTGACCGTATAGCTCTTTTGCATGATGATGTCGCCGCAATAGCGTTCATTGCGGCAGATTCCGGCGACGGCGGCAGTCGACCACTCCAGATTGCCCTTTGCCGTGGGGAGTGCCAGCTCGGTCAATATCCCGGCGATTTCCTTTTTCGAGTAGCCGGACAGGAACAAATCGTAAATGAGGCGAACCGTCTTTGCTCCCTGCGGTTCAATCACCATGCGGTATTTACCGTCTTTCTGGTACCCCAGCAGGTTTTGCGTTGGGCAAAGATAATCGCCCCGGTCAAAGATGACTTGAAGCCCAAACTTCACCGATCCGGATTTCAGCTCGCTGTCCAGTTCCGCAAACATGGCAAGCACCGTCAGAATAACCTTATTCCCGGCTTCCAGCGTGTTTAAGTTGTTATTTTCAAAATAGATTCCCACAGGCGGGTCCAGCGTCAGAAGCTCCTGCACCGTGTTCAGGCAATCCGTTGTGTTTCTTGCGAATCGTGAAACATCCTTTATGACAATCAGGTCAATGCTCCCGGCACGGCAGGCTTCAATCATTTCCCGGAAGCCGGTTCGATTTCGGACGCTTGTACCGCTTATTCCATCGTCAAAAAATATGCCGATGTACTCCCAATTCGGATGTTGTGGGATGAACTTCTCATAATACTCCCGCTGGTTTTTCAGGCTGTTCTCCTGGTCCTTGCTATCGGTTGACACCCGTGCATAGGCGGCCACGCGCAGCTTCTTCTGCCGCCAGTCCTTGCTGTTGTATTTTGGATCAACCTCCGAGATAATTCTCTTTCGCGCGTTATTTGCCATGACGGCCTCCTTCACAGCATCCAATACCAGCCGTCAGCACGCTTGACGGATTGAACACCAAGAGATTTCTTCGCACGATCCACTGTACGCTTACCCACATCCATCTCCCGGAACAGTTCATAAATCTGTACACATGGAACCGCTCCGTCATTGAGCAACTCGATGAGTTTTTCCATGACCATCGGCATTTTTCCACTGTCGGATGAAGTGTAGCTCTCGCCATTCAGCAGTTCATCCACAGTAATATCATATTCCCCAATCCAATGTACGCTGGAATCCTCATGAATTTCAAATGCAATGGGCCTGCCCTCCGGAGCAAGGCTGTTTTTGATTTGTGCCATCACACGCACAGATGGATCGTTTTTGATCCTGCCCACAAGCAAGACGCTCCGAGCGACGGCTGTGATATCGATGGAGCCAAGCCCTCGGTAAATGCTTTTTGAGCCGCTTGCCTTGTTCATATGTCCTATCATAACAATGGCGCACCCTGTGCGTTCAGCCATAGCCGCAAGCTGCTTGAGGATTGGCCGGACACCATCGGCACGGTTCAGTTCATTGCCATCTCCTAAATATGCCTGCAAGGGATCAAGCACCAGCAAGCGCGCTTTGGTTTCATTGATCGCATCCTCTATACGCGCATCGTTCAGTGTCAAACCGTATTCGGACTCATCGATAAATGCAATCTGAGCACAGTTAGCGCCTGCGCTCATTAGCCGCGGCTTCAATGTATCCTCGGCGCCATCTTCCGCGCTTTGATATATGATACAGCCAGCGGAAGAAGCGGAGTCTAGGCCAGGCATGGACAGTCCTTTGGACAGCAACGCGGCTATATTCAGGATAAGCGTCGTCTTACCATCGCCGGGATCGCCCTGTATCACTGAAATCTTGCCAAATGGAATGTACGGATACCAGAGCCAGTCCACCTTACGGACTGTGACTTCTGAAAAGTACCGAATGGGCATTTCCGTTTGATAATCCCTACCCATTCGTACAACTCCCTCCACTATATATTCATGTTCGATTCTATCATGGTGAGGCATGGCCAAACAAATAGCCATGCTCAAAAAACTATGATAGGAGCATTGGAACATGGAGAAAAATCATGAAATTGACCTTAAAATCGTGGGAGGACGCATCCGATCCGCAAGGCAGGGGCTTGGGCTGACACAGGAAAAGGCGGCGGAGCGTACCGATATCACGGGCCAGTATTGGAGTTTACTGGAAACCGGGCGGGAACGAGGCAGCGTAAGTACTTACTTGCAAATCGCCGATGCGCTGGATTTGACCTTGGATGATCTCTTTTATGATGGTATTGATGTCCTGCGAACGGAAAAGGCATTGTTGCAGGGAGACATTTTAGTCGACTGCACCGCCGGGGAAAGGCAGATTATAAGCGAAACGGTTCATGCGCTCAAGGCTGCGCTAATGCGGACACGAGGACGTTAAGAGATACCCTGGCAATCTTGCAACCTTGACCGATTTCGGGGAAAAAGCCTTGAGAAACCGTGTGTTTTCAAGGTTGCCATCACCCGAAAAACCTGGCAACCTTGCACGACATTTGGCAATGTCCGTGCAAAAATACATCATGAAAAAAGCGGCGGGGCTGCTGTCACCCTATCGGTGGCGGCGGCTCCCGCCGCTTTTTTGTTTTCCAACACAGAAGAGGGGGGAACTTCATGCATTTTCGATACAAATACGAACATCTCGACTGCGTTTATTACACCGACCTTGAGGGCAAGCCCCGCTGCCCCCATCGGCACTGCCCATACATTCTGGACAATCTAGACGACCTGCTCCGTGACCGTGCGTTTCGCAATGCCGTTCGCCATGCGGGGATCTGCGCGACCTATCACAGGCCGGTGCTGCTCCTTGTTCAAAGGTGGGATTTGGAATGCCCGGCGTAAGCGAGGAACAGGTTGCGAGGGCACGGGAGCTTGATCTGCTATCCTATCTGCAGGCATATGAGCCTGGGGAGCTGAAGCCGGATGGCCCGGGACGCTTTACCACCGTCACCCACGGAAGCCTCGTCATTTCCAACGGCAAGTGGCGGTGGAACCGGGGACAGGTTGGCGGCGTGTCCGCGCTGGATTATCTCATGAAGGTACGGGGCATGGGCTTCGTGGCGGCGGTGGAGCACCTGACCGGAGAACGGGCGGAAACCGCAAAAGCCTGCCAAGTGGAAGCAACGTTGCGGCCGCCACCCCCCAAGTGGACTTTCTATCCCCCAAGGCCCTGCCGCTATGCCACAGGCGCGGTGTCCTATCTGCAAAGTCGGGGCATCAGTCCGGAGGTCATTCGGCGGTGCCTCCAATCGGGCATCCTCTATGAGAGCCGCTACTATAATCCCGAAAGCGACTACCACGATACACCGGTCTGTGTGTTCGCCGGGAAGGACGAAACCGGGGCAATCAAATTTGCCGCCATGCGTGGACTCTCCGGCAATTTCAAGCGGGACAAGGCTGGGAGCGATAAACGCTTTAATTTCCATATCCTCGCACAAAATCCGGGCAGCCGCCATTTGGCCGTGTTTGAGGCGCCTATTGACGCACTTTCCCACGCCACGCTCCAGCAGCGGAGCGGCTGGAGCTGGGATGGTCACCGGTTGTCGCTGGGCGGTACCTCGGATGTCACCCTCATCGCGTTTCTGGAGCGCAATCCGCAGATCAGCCGCATCATCCTGCATCTGGACAACGATGTGGCCGGTATCACCGCCGCCCGGAAAATCAAAGCCCGGCTTGCCGCAGACGACTGCTTTTCCCGCATTCGTGTGTCGGTAAATCCCCCACACAGGGGCGCCAACGACTACAACGATCTTCTACTCCAAGATATTCAGAGGGAGAAAGAGCAAAAACACCGCAGTCGCCGCGAGGCGGCTCTTTCCATTTAATAATGACAGGAGGCTCACCATGAATAACCAATTACAGATTTTCGAGAACGGGGAGTTCGGCACGCTGGAAGTGCTGATGATTGGCGACAAACCATATTTCCCCGCAACTGAAAGTGCAACGATTCTTGGGTATTCCAATGCCAGAGACGCGATTGCGCGGCACTGCAAAAAAGATGGGGTCGTGAAACACGACGTCATCGACAGACTGGGCAGGAATCAAGAAAAACACTATATCAACGAGGGAAACCTCTATCGCCTGATTATTCGCTCCAAGTTGCCCGCCGCCGTCCGCTTTGAAGCGTGGGTGATGGATGAGGTTCTCCCCACCATCCGCAAACATGGGGCCTACCTTACTGACGCCATTCTGGAGGATGCCATCAAAAGTCAGGAATACGCCTTTGAGCTTCTCCAGAGGCTTCAGGCTGAAAAGAATAAAACCGATGCCCTGCTTGGTCAGGTGCAAACCCTCTCGTCCAAAGCCCGGTACTGCGACCGCGTCCTCATGAGCGGCGGGGTCGTGCCGGTCAGCATCATTGCCAAGGATTACGGCATGACCGCGGTGGCGTTCAACCGTCTGCTCCATCATCTCGGTATCCAGTTCAAGCTCGGCGGGGCGTGGCTGCTCTATAGCCGGTATCAGAATAAGGGCTACACCAAATCGCAGACTTTCCTTACGCCCAAAGGTGCAGGAGTCGTCCACACCTATTGGACACAGAAGGGGCGGCGGTTCCTCTATGATACCCTCGGTGGCTGCGGGATTTACCCGCTGACGGATTTTTACGGAGATTTTGAGGAGGACCTGGCATGAAGCATATCACAACCGATGAACTGCGGAGCATGACCGATACAGAGGGCCTAATTTTGCAGGGCTGCGGCGGCGATCCGCAGGAATGGGTGGACGGTATCAATGAGCTGCTTACGCGGGAAGAGATTCTGCTGGAGGGTGCGGCTTTTCAGGAGGCGTATGTGTTCGAGCATGACGGCCTCACCAACATCCTGTTCAGCATGGAGGATGTGAAGCTGGATATCGGCAAGCTGGCGATCTGGCGGATTGCCAGCCGCGGCACCTTTGGCGGCACATGGCTTTCGGATTATCTCCCCAACCGCTTGGGCGTTGACCGTAATGCGCCGCAAACGGACATTACGCCCCCGATTCCCGCTCTTGTGGAAGAATCACAGACGCCGGAGCAAGCCTCGGCTATGAATGCCTACATCGAAAATACCGGGGATGAGCGGATCGGCGGTTTTACCATCCCCCTGCCCACCACCGCTGAGAAACTGCGCCCCTGGCTGGAGGCAATCGGGGCGGAGGGCGGCGCGGACATCTCCGTTCGGGACATCCGTTCCCCTATTCCGGGGCTTCAGGATGCGCTTTCCGGAATGGATGGGGCGATCAGTTTGGACGAGCTGAATTATCTTGCGACCAAAGTCAGCGGGATGAAGGATTGGCAGAAGGAGCTGTTCATCGCTGCTCTGGAGAGCGGGCGTTACTGCGGGAGCGTAAAAGACCTCATCAACCTGACAGAAAACATCGATCTTTTCGACCTGCAGCCTGCTTACAGCTTTGAACAGTACGGAGCGTTCCAGATAGAAATGGCAAAGGACAATACCTCAAAAGTGTTTGAACGGCTAGAACAATCCGGCGACCCGGAGGAGCGTGAGCTGGCGGAGTACATCCTGCGGCTGGAGGCGTATGTAAATGAGGAGGCTTTGGGGCGTGGCGTGGCACGGGAGGAAAACAGCGTATTCACAGATCATGGGTATCTAGTTCTGCGCGGTGAATGGAGAGATGTATATCGTGGACAGGAGGATATTCCACAGGATTTGCGGCTTTTCGCCACTCCCGCGCCGGTGTTCCTCAAGACCGAAGCCATCGACCTGACCGTCTTCTTGGCTAAGGCGCACGCCCTCGGCGGGGATTTCTTGTCCGATGCCCCGCGCAATCTGAGCATGCTGGAAGCGCGGCGCAGCGCTGAATACCTCATGCTCATGAGCGACCGCCATGTCGTTCTCACCGAGGCGGCCCACGCCTATCGCTACGAGTCTGAGCAGTTCCACGATTTCACCGGTTCAAGCGAGTTCATCAAAGCAAGGGCGTTCGCTCTGCACATCACCGACGTGCATCAGCCCTATGTACTGGGTTATGCCGTGGAGATGGATGTGCAGGCGCTTCGGGAAGACATTCTCCGGCATTGCATTTATCCGACCCACATTGACGCTGTGGGGAAATCCGGGCAGGAGGTGTCCTTTACTCTGGAGCAGTGGGACAGGCTGGAGGACATCGAGCGCGACCAGCTCGAAAGCTGGACGCGCCGCTTTGAGCCGGGGGCGCACAACTCGGTTTTTCGGCATTTGGAAGATATCCGTGACCAGCACGAGCGGGCCGGCCAGGCGGTTTCCCCGGAGGAGCTACTTTCCGCGATGAACGCCGCCTATATGGAGCGGGCTGAAAACCCGCAGGCGGATATGCTCAGAATCCCTCTCGTCACAGCGCGGGAAATGCTGGCGCATGGTGATGCGGGGGTGTTTCGGCTTCTGCCGGAGGGGGCCAGACAGCTCACCGCCCTCGATGCCATGCACAGCCGAGGGGGGCTGTGGTATCAGCAGTATCGGGAGTTTGCCATCAAAAAAGAGGATATTTCCCACCTCGACCGCTGGGCAAGCCGCACCATTGAGGCCGCCGTGAAGCCCGCGCCGGAGCGGAACGCGGAGAAATCCAGATCGGGGGAGGAACGGTAATGGACGACAATCGAATTATCGACGGCTATGCGGTGCTTCACACCATTTGGATTGATGGCGCGGAGCAGATTGTGGCAGAAAAAGACCACCAGTATCGGCTGTATCGCGGGGAGCGGGTGTCCGGCCTCGGTATTGAGGAATACACAGTGGTCTTTGAGGACAGGGATTATTTGAAAGCCATGCGGGAATTCACCCGCAGGATCAATTCCGCTTTGGACGGGCTTGATCTCAGCCGCGTCTACCGGGGTTCCCCCCTTATGGATTTCAGGCTCAATCTTGAGGATTGTGTTTCGGGCGGCATGGCGAACGATCTGAGGGGCAAGGTGGTGGCGATCAAGGCGGAGATTCTCTCGCCGGAGTACCGCGCCGGTTCCTATCAGCTCATGCTGGCGGAGGGCGGCTTCGGCTGCTCCCCCAACGCAAGGGGGCAATCCGTATTCTGCAAGGAACTTTATTCGGGCGAATCCGCGCGCTGGGGACGCACCGACATTCTCGGCGTGGTCGATGAATCCCTGCTCCCCACATGGGCCAAAGAGAAGCTCTCCAGGTTGCGGGAGCCTGCCCCGCGGGAATCGGTCGTAGACAAAATCCGTGCGGCAAAGCCTGTGCGGGAGCAGGAACCCCAGTCCCCGAAACACCATAAATCCGAGCCGGAGCGGTAACGCTCCGGTTCTCACTTTTTTAGAGGAGGAACACCACATGAACCCTGTTATTGGCCCCGATTTCACAGGCGCCGCCATCATCCACGGCGACCTGCTCCATATCCTGCCGCGATTCCCGGACGGGCTGTTCGGCGGCATCATCACCGACCCGCCCTACGCATCCGGCGCGGCGGATCAGAATGCCCGCCAGCAGTCCACCGGCGCAAAATATTCCAGCATGAAGGGCAAAAATCCATTTCCCGATTTTGAGGGGGACGCTAAGGATCAGCGGAGCTGGACGCACTGGATGGCCGAGTGGCTCACCGAGGCACGGCGTGTCTGCGCCCCCGGCGCGCCCATCTGTATGTTCATCGACTGGAGGCAGCTTCCCAGCATGACCGATGCGCTCCAGTGGGCGGGCTGGATTTGGCGCGGCGTGCTGGTGTGGGACAAGACCAACAGCCGCCCCCAGCGCGGACGCTTTCGCCAGCAGGCGGAGTTTGTGGTTTGGGGCAGCAACGGTCATATGCCCCAGGACCGCAAGGCGCCGGTGCTGCCCGGCGTGTACCGGCAGGCCATGCCCGCCTTTGCCAAGCGAAGCCATCAGACCGAGAAGCCGCTGGATGTCATGCGGGAGATGGTGAAAATCGTGGAGCCGGGCGGCATCATCCTCGACCCCTTCGCCGGCTCCGGCACCACCGTCCTCGCCGCCAAGCAGGAGGGCTACCCCGCCGTGGGCATTGAGCTGTCAAAGCACTACGCCAATGTCGCCGCCAAGCGTGTCGGGGATGCGGAGGAGCCCGCCAAGGCCGCCTGAGCGCGGCTTTCACTTTAATTAAGAGAGGAGTGTGATGCACTTGGTACAGGAAGAAGTCAACCAGAAGGCCGTCGCCATCAGTGTGAAAGCGACCAAACTAACCGGCCGCCTGCTGGCAAAGGTCATCGCCGCCGCGCTTCGCAAGATGCGGCAGGCCAGGGACGCGCCCCATCACGGCAAGCAGACGGTGAAGCAACTTGCCCGCCAGAACGCCGGCATGCAGAGTATTGAGATCACCGACGACAACATCGGGAGCTTTGAAAAATACGCCCGGAAATACGGCGTGGATTTCGCCCTCAAACGGGATAACGGCTCCCCGCCCAAGTGGATGGTATTTTTCAAGGCGCGGGACGCGGACGCTCTGACCGCCGCGTTCACCGAGTTTTCAAGGGATACCCTCAAACGGGTCAGCCGTCCCTCTGTGCGGGAGGCCATGCGTAGCTTTAGGGAGCTGATTCAGCACAAGGTACTTGATCGCTCCAAGGTCAGGGAAAGGAGCGGACCGGATCGATGAACACGGAAAAACTAAAAAAGTACATTTTACCCAATTTGCCCTATCTGCTGGTCTTTTGGTTTTTCGACAAGCTGGGCTGGGCCTATCGCCTTGCGCCGGGTGTGGATTTCGTGAGGAAGCTGACCGGGAGCGTCACAACCATCAATGCGGCCTTTGCGAATCCTTTACCGTCCCTTGTGCCGTTTGATCTGTTCGTTGGCCTTGCGGGTGCGGCGGCGATTTACGCCGTTGTGTATTTCAAGGGCAAGAACGCCCGAAAGTACCGCAAGGGGGTGGAGTACGGTTCTGCCCGCTGGGGAACGAAAAAAGATATCCAGCCGTTTATGGACCCGAAGCCGGAAAACAACATCATCCTCACGCAGACCGAAGGCCTGACCATGAACCCCCGCCCGAAAAACCCCAAGTATGCCCGCAATAAAAATGTGCTGATCGTGGGCGGCTCAGGCTCCGGCAAGACCCGCTTTATCATCAAGCCGAACCTGATGCAATGCCAATCCAAGGATTATCCGGTCAGCTTCGTGGTCACCGACCCCAAGGGCAGCGTGGTCGTAGAATGCGGCAAGATGCTCCAGCGGTACGGCTATAAGATTAAGGTTTTTAACACCATTAATTTCAAGAAAAGCATGCGGTATAACCCTTTCAGCTACATCCACTCGGAAAAGGATATTTTGAAATTGGTCACCACTTTGATAGCCAATACCAAGGGAGACCAGAAAGGCGGGGACCCGTTTTGGGAGAAGTCAGAGACGCTCCTTTACACAGCGCTCATCGCCTATCTACACTACGAAGCCCCTGAGCATGAGCGCAACTTCTCCACCCTTGCCGAGATGATCGGCGCGATGGAGGTTCGTGAGGATGACGAGGAATTCAAAAATGTCATCGATCTTATGTTCGACGCGCTGGCCGAAAAAGACCCGGAGCATTTTGCGGTCAGGCAGTATCGGAAGTACAAATTAGCCGCGGGCAAGACCGCAAAATCCATTTTGATTAGCTGCGGCGCAAGGCTTGCGGCCTTTGATATCGCGGAGCTGCGGGAGCTGACCCGGTATGACGAGCTGGGGCTGGATATGCTGGGGGACGAAAAGATCGCCCTGTTTTTCATCATCTCCGACACAGACGATTCGTTTAACTTTTTGGTCAGCATGGCCTACACCCAGCTTTTCAACCTGCTCTGTGAGCGGGCGGACGATGTCTACGGCGGCAGGCTGCCCATCCATGTCCGCTGCCTGATTGATGAGGCGGCCAACATCGGGCAGATCCCCCGTCTGGAAAAGCTGATGGCGACCATCCGCAGCCGCGAGATTTCGGCCTGCCTGGTGTTGCAGGCGCAGAGCCAGCTCAAATCGATCTACAAGGACAACATGGACACCATCATCGGCAACTGCGACGCCGCCGTTTTCCTCGGCGGCAAGGAAAAGACCACACTGGAGGAGCTGTCCAAAATGCTGGGTCAGGAAACCATCGACCTGTTTAACACCAGCGTCACCAAAGGAAATCAGGAGAGCCACGGCCAGAACTTTCAAAAGCTGGGCAAAAGCCTGATGACAATGGACGAGCTGGCGGTGATGGACGGCGGGAAGTGCATCCTCCAGCTTCGCGGCGTAAGGCCGTTTCTCAGCCCGAAGTACGACATCACCCGGCATCCGAATTACAAATACCTCGCGGATTTCAGCAAGAAGAATACCTTCGACATTGAGCGTTATCTCAGCACCCGGCTGAAAGTAAAGCCGGAGGATGCCTTTAAGGTGTACGACATCGACTTGCCGGAGGAAGCATCCGACACCGCCCCCGCAGCTTAACGGTTCGCCGTTTGTCTGCGGGGGCTTTTTTCTTTTTTACGTGTTTCATCCCCCGCCATAGCCGCAGGGGTTCATGAAGCAAAAAAACAATCAAATTTTGAAGGAGGACATCATTATGGGATTTTTCGGAGAAGCGGTAAACACGCTGAGTATCTTGGTCATCGCCCTTGGTGCGGGCCTCGCAGTGTGGGGCGTCATCAACCTACTGGAAGGATATGGCAACGACAACCCTGGCGCCAAAAGCCAGGGAATCAAGCAGCTCATGGCCGGAGGCGGGGTCGTGCTTATTGGCATGAACCTTGTCCCCCTGCTGGCTGGCCTGTTCGGTTAATCGCCTATGGACAGCCTGCTTGAGAAAATCTTCGAGTGGATCAGGCAGGGGTTAATCGAATCGATCATGGGGAGCTTCACCGGGATGTTCGACACGATCAATCAAAAGGTCGGGGAGATTGCCGGTCAAGTGGGCCAGACGCCGGAGGCGTTTAACTCCGGCGTCTTTTCCATGATTCGAAACCTGTCTGAGACGGCGGTGCTTCCCATCGCCGGAATGGTACTGACCTTCGTGATGTGCTATGAGTTGATTACCATGATCACGGAGAAGAACAATATGCACGAGTTCGACACCTTCAACCTGTATAAATGGGTGTTCAAGACCTTCGTAGCCGTGTATATCGTGACCCATACCTTTGACATTGTCATGGGCGTGTTCGAGATGGCGCAGAGCGTGGTCAACCGCAGCGCGGGAATTATTTCCGGTAGCGTTGACGTAGGCGCGGGCTTGGCTCTGGATATGATGCGTGCGGAGCTGGAGGCGATGGGCGTGTGGGAGCTGATTGGGCTATGGTTTGAAATGAACATCATCGGCCTGTGCCTGCAGGCCATATCCGTCTGCATCTTCCTCGTCATCTTCGGGAGAATGCTGGAAATCTATCTGACCGTGTCCGTCGCGCCGATCCCACTGTCCACGATGGCCAACCGAGAATGGGGGCAAATGGGCCAAAACTATCTCAAATCTCTGTTCGCTCTCGCGTTTCAGGGCTTTCTGATTATGGTGTGCGTGGCGATCTATGCCGTGCTGGTGCAGAGCATCCCCGCAGCCGACAGCATTCACGGCGCCATATGGGGTACTGCGGGATACACCGTGCTGCTCTGTTTCACCCTGTTCAAAACCGGAAGTCTGAGCAAGAGTTTATTCTCAGCCCATTGATTCTACGGTGGGCGCAGTTTTTACCTTTAATATACTACACACAGGAGGGTTTTCCATATGAGTAATCAGGAAAACACCGGCAAGCTGGAGGTGCGGGCCTATCCCCTTGCGGAACCCAAGGGCAACATCCTCGGCTCGGCCACCATCGCCATGGATACGCCCATCGGCATCCTCGCGGTCAGGGATATCCGCATTATGAACGGTCAGAACGGCCCGTTTATCTCCATGCCCCAAACCAAAGACAAGGAGGGCAACTACAAAGACCTTGTCTTTCCCGCCACCAAGGAGGGGCGCGCCCAGCTCAACACAGCTATTTTGGACGCCTATGCCGCCGCCAAAGAAAAGGCGCAGGAGAAGCCCTCCGTCAAGGATCAGATCCGGGAGGGAACCAAGAAGCCGAAGGAAAAGCCCGCACAGGACAAGGAAAAGGCGGCGAAAAAGGCCGAGCTTGACCGCTGAACGGAGGGATGAGCATTGGAAACGGAAAAGCTGTACAGTCCTCTGAATTTTTATCTGCGGGATAAGGAGGATGCGGAAAGCGGCGTATATGATGAGATAAATTACTGGCGGGACGAGCTTTCCCATGAGGAAGCGTTTGAGTATATCGATCAGATTGAGGCGTTTCTCGCCCGTGACCGCAAGGATTACGACACCGGGCGCGGTATTGCCGAGTATATGCGCGCCGATTCACTGGGAATTAAAGTCCTGTCGCTGGTTCCCTACATTGAGCTGCACGGCGACAGGCTGTGGGTCGTGGCGTATTTGCGCCTGAAAGAGCCGCTTTCCTCCCCTGAACTGCTGGAACTGAAGGATTGGTGGGAGGGCCAGCTCAGTGACGGCGTCGGCGAGTCATGGGAGCAGCGTGAAATCAAGGTGGATCGAGGTGAGCTGTATCTTGAGCCGTGGACATCGGACGACCGCTTTTTCATGGATACCCAGCGTGAGTTTTCTAAGCGGCTTGGCTTGGAAACGCCTTCTCAAGCCGCGCTCCATGAGCCGGATATTTATGACGACAACGCTACCGCCGCTCTGCGAGAAGAACTGATCCGCAGACTGGACGGCAACTTCACAGCCTATCTTGGCAGCCTGCGCAGTCAGGACACTGAGACACTCGCTGGGACGTCCTCCGAGATTGCGGCGATGGCCGGCGCGCATTATTACATGAGTGAAATCCACAATTTCCACACTTCGGAGTTGGAGTATCTCTTGCAATTCCAAAACCCGCTCCAAGTAGTCGGGGACGCTTTCCAGATCAGCGGCATGGACGATTACTCGGATGTCATGTGGGATATTTTTGACCGGCAGGACGCTTTGCAAGGGGACTATCCCCTTGTGAGAGAAGCAACGGTCGAAGGGAAAATGAAGCAAGATTCGAAGCGATCTGTATTGGACCAGCTTCGGGACGCGGCAAAAGTACCCAAAGAACCTCACAAAGACAAGCCCTCACGGGATAAATCTGGGTCGGAGCGATAACGCTCCGGCCCTATTCGTATGAGAGGAGGCAAGCGGCCATTGAATATACAACGACCCCCGACCCTCGGTTCCCTCTTTGACGGGATCGGGGGTTTTCCCTATGCGGGATTATTTTTCGGAATCAATCCCCTGTGGGCCAGCGAGATCCAACCGAGCGCGATCTCGGTCACCCGGCGCCATCTGCCGGGCATGGCACATGTGGGCGACATTACAAAGCTTCGCGGCAGCGATTTGCCGCCTGTGGACATCATCACCTTCGGATCGCCCTGTCAGGGCCTTTCCCACGCGGGCAAGCGCCTGGGGCTGGCCGATGAGCGTAGCGGCCTGTTTTCCGAGGCGATCCGTATCATCAGAGAAATGCAGGAGGCGACACATGGACAGTATCCGCGCTACGCACTGTGGGAGAACGTCCCCGGCGCATTATCCAGCGGCAAGCCCGCCGGAAGTGACTTTCAGGCCGTGCTTGAAGCGTTCACAAAAACCGAAATTCCTTTTCCTCAATCTTACAAATGGGCAAACGCCGGGATGGTGCGAAGCGGAGGCATTGATCTCGCTTGGTGCGTGTACAACGCCCAATACTTCGGAACGGCACAGCGACGCCGGCGAATCTTTCTTGTCGTGGATTTTGGAGGGGGATGCGCCGGAGAAATACTCTTTATCCCCCAAAGCCTGCGCGGGTATTTTGCGGCGGGCGGAACGCCGCGGCAAGGCCCTGCCGCCTATGCTCAAAACGGCTCTGGAACAGCAAATTTTAACCGCAGCGTAGGCTTTGACGACTATAACGGCGATCTCACCGGGGCAAGCGCCGCCACTTTGGGCGTGAACTGCGGGATGTCCACTGGGCGCAACGGAGTTTTAGCGCCCGATGAAGGTGCGGATCATCTTCACACAGGCACAGAAAAGGGGTATTGCCTGACTCCCTGGGATACCCAGCAGGCTAGAGTTACCGATGAGGATGGCGTATCGCCTACCCTCGCCGGGGCGGACGGTGGCGGCGGCAGGAACCCCGCGGGGCTGGTATTCACCGCCGCCTTTTGCCACAAAGCCGGGGCAAAGGCGCAGGGAATTGGCTTTGAGGAGGAACGCAGCCCCACGCTTACCGGGATAACACCCTCTGTCCTGTGTCTGAACGATCAGGGCGGAGACAGCATGAGCGTAGAGAAATCAGATACGGCGCCCACGCTCCGCAGCGAAACCCACGGCAATCTGCCGGTCATCTGCGCGGCCACCGCACAGGCAAATTCCGAGATTTGTGCAGATCTGTGTCCTACCCTCACCGAGGCGGCCGGCACAAGCGGCAACAATAAGCCTTACATCTGCAAGGCCGTTCACCAAAATCAGGCGGGAGAGGTGTCTACCGCCGATACCGCCTACACCCTGTCCACCGCGTCCAACGCCAGCGCCCGAAATTCCCCGCTGGTCATGACCGAAGCCTACGGTATCGCGGCCACCGCCATCGGCCGCCAGCCCCATAATGGCGGCAACGGGCTTGGCGTACAAAAAGAGATCAGCCCTACGCTGACCGCCACGGATCGTCATGCCGTGGGCGGCGCCGTTCATCCCGAGGTAAGCGGCACCCTCTGCGCTTCCGGCGCAGGATTGTCACGACCGGCGGGCATGGCCAGTGAGACGGATTTGTGTGTCGCCTACTGTCTGCAAGGAAATATGGTCGGGCGGCAGGATGAGAACGGGCCGCGAGGAGATGGCATCAATACGGAAATTGCCTACACCCTCACTGGGACGGACGTCCACGGCATCGCCAAGGCGTACAGCATGCAGCGCAGCGATGAGTACAGGGAAAACGAGCTGGCGTCCACCCAAGCCGCCCGCCAGTACAAAAGTCCCACCGACCTGGTCTGCTCCGCGGTGGATTGCCGCAATTACAAGGAGTTCGGCGATCTCTCCGGCACCCTGCAGGCAAAGGATAAGCCAGGGTATTCCCCCAATTATCAGAACCCGGTTCGTACCGGCTATATTGTGCGCCGCCTGACCCCTACGGAATGTGAACGGCTTCAGGGCTACCCCGATGGCTGGACGGCGTTTGATGAGCTGGGCAAACCCATCAGCGATACCAAACGCTACCACATGCTGGGCAACTCCGTCGCCGTTCCCTGCGTGGCATATATTCTACAAAGCATGGCGCGGCAGTTGGCCCTGCCGCCCGGAAAGGAGGCTGCCTGATGCCATTCGTACCCGTACCCAAGGATTTGACGAAGGTCAAGACCAAGGTGGCGCTGAACCTCACGAAGCGCCAGCTCATCTGTTTGTCCATCGCGGGAGCCGTAGGCATCCCGACCTATCTGTTCAGCCGCACCGCCATCGGCACCGACGCCGCGGTCTTTCTGATGATCGGGCTGATGCTGCCGTTTTTCTTTTTTGCGATGTACGAAAAAGACGGCCAGCCCGCCGAAAAGGTTGCCCACAATTTTTTGAGGGCGAAGCTCTGGCCGGGTGTGCGCCCCTACAAAACTAAAAACCTATACCGCTATCTCGAATATCTCGAAAAGGAGGGAACCGCCATTGTCCACCAAAACCAAACAGCAGGCACAACAGGAAAAACGGCTGTCAGCCGCCGCAAGAAACGTCGCACGCAATAAGGCGGAGCTGCGCGCCATGCCGGGTAAATCCAAGCCGACCACGCCCAAATCGGGCGGCTTGATGAATAAGCTGCTCGGCGGCAAGCCGCCGCAGACCGTTCAGCAGAGCATCCCCTACCGGGAAATGTACCGCGACGGCGTCTGCCGGGTCAATGACCGCCTGTTTACCAAAACGGTGCAGTTTCACGACATTAACTATCAGCTCGCCCAAAACGAGGACAAGACGCAGATATTTGAAAACTACTGCGACTGGCTCAATTATTTTGACAGCTCCATCAGCGTGCAGCTCACTTTCATCAACCGCCGCGCCAACATCCGTGAGTTTCAGCAATCCATCGACATTCCCGACCGTGAAGATGCTTTTGATTCCATCCGCAGGGAGTACGCTGGCATGCTGAAAAATCAGCTTGCCAAGGGCAACAACGGTTTGGTGAAATCCAAATACGTGACCTTCGGCATCGAGGCCGACAGCCTGAAAACCGCCAAGTCACGATTGGAACGGATTGAGGCGGACATTCTCGCAAACTTCAAGGTGCTGGGCGTGTCCGCCCGCCCCCTCTCCGGCTTGGAACGGCTGGAGGTGCTGCACGGCCAGTTCCACCCGGACGGTCAGGAAAAATTCCGTTTCGATTGGAAGGACATAGCCAAGACCGGCACCGGCACAAAGGATGCCATAGCTCCCTCCGGCTTTGACTTTCGGGATGGGCGCAGCTTCCGCATGGGCGGGCACATCGGCGCGGTCAGCTTTGTGCAGATTCTCGCACCGGAGCTGACCGACCGCATGCTGGCGGACTTCCTCGACCTTGAGGATGCCGTAACGGTCAATCTGCACATCCGCTCCATCGATCAATCGGAGGCTATCAAAACGATCAAACACAAGCTCTCCGACCTCGACAAAATGCGAATTGAGGAGCAGAAGAAGGCGGTGCGGTCGGGCTACGACATGGATGTGCTGCCGCCCGATCTGGTGACTTACGGTGAGGAGGCCAAGAATCTGCTGACCGATTTGCAGAGCCGCAACGAGCGGATGTTTCTCGTCACCGTGCTGGTAACGAACACCGCCGCCAAGCGCCAGCGCATGGAAAACAGCATATTCGCGGCGGCGGGCGTGGCACAAAAATACAACTGTGCCCTCAAACGGCTGGACTGGCAGCAGGAGCAGGGGCTGATGTCATCCCTGCCGCTGGGGATCAACCAGATTGAGATCCAGCGAGGCCTGACCACCAGCTCCACTGCCATTTTCGTGCCGTTCACCACCTGTGAATTATTTCAGACCGGAGAGGCGCTCTACTACGGTCTAAACGCCCTCTCCAGCAACCTCATCATGGCGGATCGAAAGCTGTTAAAAAACCCCAACGGCCTGTTCCTCGGCACGCCCGGATCAGGCAAATCCTTCGCAGCCAAGCGCGAGATCGTGAATGTGTTCCTGCTCACCGACGATGATATCATCGTATCTGATCCCGAGTCAGAATATTTCCCCATTGTGGAACGGCTTGGGGGTCAGGTCATCAAGCTCTCGCCGGTATCGCCGCACCACATTAATCCTTTGGACATCAACCCGGATTACAGTGATGAGGAAGACCCTCTGACCCTCAAAAGCGACTTTATCCTGAGTCTGTGCGAACTGATCATCGGTGGCAAAGACGGGCTCCAGCCGGTGGAAAAAACCATCATCGACCGCTGCACCCGCCTTGTATACCGAGACTACCTCGCCAACCCCGTCCAGGAGCAGATGCCCATACTGGAAGACCTGTACAATCTTCTCCGGGCGCAGTCCGAAGCGGAAGCTCAGCGCATCGCCACCGCCCTGGAGATTTATGTGACGGGTTCGCTCAACATTTTCAATCACCGCACCAATGTGGACATCACGAACCGGCTGGTGTGCTACGACCTGAAGGAGCTGGGCAAGGGCCTGAAGAAGATCGCCATGCTGATTTTGCAGGACTCCGTCTGGAACCGTGTCACCGTCAACCGCGCCGCCCACAAAACCACATGGTTCTACATCGATGAGATGCACCTGTTGCTCAAAGAAGAGCAGACCGCAGCCTACACGGTGGAAATTTGGAAGCGCTTCCGCAAATGGGGCGGGATTCCAAGTGGTTTGACTCAGAACGTCAAGGATTTCCTTACCTCTAAAGAGGTGGAAAACATCTTTGAAAACTCTGATTTCGTGTATATGCTCAATCAGGCGGCGGGCGACCGGCAGATTTTAGCTAAGCAGCTCGGCATTTCCAACCACCAGCTTTCGTATGTCACGCATAGCGGTCCGGGCGAAGGCCTACTGTTCTACGGGAATGTCATCATCCCCTTTGTGGACCGTTTCCCCAAGGATACCGAGCTGTATACGTTACTCACGACCCGCCCCTCGGAGGTGGCGGTGTGAATATATTTGGGACAGGGCGGCGGTTGCCGCCCTGTCTTTTCGGAGGAGGTGAAATAGCGATTGTCACATAATGAACGATTCAAAGGCAGAGATAAAAAGACCCATAAAATGACCCGCGACGGCTTGGTGGAGCGCAACGCCGCCACCGGCGAGGAGAGCCGGATCAGTCAGCGGAGACAGGATTTCAAACTGCGGGACCGGCTCACGGAGGGTGCGGATGGCAGAGGGCCTGCCCCTGATTCCGAGCGCGGCGCCCGATCTCAGCGCAGACCGCAGGCTTTCACACAGGAGGAGGCAATTCCCCGCATCAATCAGACGCAGACAGCAGATTCTTCGCAGAATATTCGTCAGTTGGACGTCGATTTCCGCAGCGAAAATACGACACACACCACATCGGAGGCATCCCATACTCTTGATGCCGACGACAAAGCCTTGCCCTCGGAGCCTGCTATTTCACAGCGGGGCGGCGAACAAGCCCACCCTTCCCGCCAGCACGGTTCACGCTATCAGCGGCAATTCCAATCGGACACACAGGGCGGGGTGGATTTGCCCGCGCGGGATGCGGATACTTCGCCCATCTCGGATGTCCCGCCGTTTCAGGTTACGCTTTCCGTTCCCCCGGCCGGACGAAAATCCGACGGCTTGCCTCTCGATGAGCTGCTCACCCCTGCAGGGGATGGGATATCAGATACACCTCCTGCAATGGAGCGCCCCGGCCGACTGCTGTTTGACGCATCCGCACCGGCTGCTCCCGCAGGCACAAAGCCGAATCAGCGCGGCACAGGGTATGCGCGAAAATTCATGGAGAAGCAACCAGCAGAGACTGTCGGCGGCACTGACCGTCAAGGAACATCCGCTCCCGATTCGCATTCAGACAACGCCTCCGATGGTAACCCCGCCAAACCCTCGCGGCTTCAGTTCGGCAAGGAGGAACTCCCGCCGCCGAAGGACGCGGGGGCGGGGTCTGCCGGAAAGATGGACAAGCGGCTGGAAAAATCCCGCCTGAAAGCGGAGCATTCAGCAAAAAAGCTGGCGGCGGCAAAGAAAAAATTACCCACCCGAAAAAAGCTCCGACTGGAAAAGTCATTTGACGCCGAGCACGGGGAAGTAAAACGCCAGCTTCGCTTTGAGCAGGAAGTCAAATCCCAGCGGGCGCATCTCAAAGGGCCTGTGCCCACTCGCCCGGTTAAGGCGGGAGCGAACGCCGCCATCGGGTATGCCCACACGAAAATCCATCAAGCGGAGCAGGAAAATGTGGGTGTGGAGGCGGGTCACAAAGGTGAGCTGATGGCCGAGGGCCTTGCCCGCCGCGCCTATCGTCTGCATAAGACCGCGCCCTACCGCCGCGTGGCGAAGTGGGAACGGCGCACGCAGAAGCACGCCGTAAACCATGCCTACCGCCAAGCCCTGCACGACAATCCCCAGCTTCAAAGCAGTACCCTTTCCCGCTTTTTGCAAAAGCAGAGAATCAAGCGGCAGTACGCAAAAGCGGCGCGGGAGGCAAAACGCGGCGCAAAGGCCGCCAAAAAAGCCGGAGAAAACGCCGCCAAGCTCACGCAGGCGGTCATCGGCTTCGTTCGCCGTCATCCGGTGGGGGTGGGGATCGCCCTGCTCATTCTCATGACGGTGTTGCTGATCATGACCATGTTTGGCTCCTGCTCCAATATGGCCCTGGGCGTACTGTCCTCGGTGACGACGGGAAGCTATGTGGCCGAGGATCGGGATATTGACGACGCCGAGCTGTACTACACCGAGTGGGAGGCGGATTTGCAGATTCAGATCGACAATGCCGAGCGCGACCACCCTGGCTTTGACGAATACCGCTACAATGTGGACGATATTTCCCACGATCCCTATGAACTGATGGCCTTCCTGACCGCCAAATATCAGGATTTCACCTTTGCGGGCATACGGGCGGAGCTTCGGACCATCTTCGAGGAACAGTACACCCTGTCCTTTGTGGAGGAGACGGAAATCCGCTACCGCACTGAAACCCGCACCGATACATGGACGGACGCAGAGGGCAACACCTACACCGACACCTACGAGGTGGAGGTTCCCTACGAGTGGCATATCCTCAACGTCAGCCTGACCTCCCGCTCCTTCTCCGACATTATTTCCGCTCGCATGGACAGAGAGCAGCAGGAGCATTTCGGCGTTCTCATGTCTACCAAGGGCAACCGTCAGTACGCCCTGAACCCCTTTTCCGGGAACTGGCTGCCCTATGTCACCAGCTACTACGGCTGGCGGGTCCATCCCATCAGCGGGGAAAAAGACTACCATAAGGGCATCGACATTGGAATGCCCGCCGGCACGGAAATCCTCGCCGCCCATGACGGCAGTGTCACTCTCGCCGGGGACAGCGGCGGCTATGGACTGGTAGCGGTGCTGGAGGACGGCAAGGGGCTTGTCACCAAGTACGCCCACTGCTCCCAGCTTCTCGTTTCGGCCGGGCAGGAGATTAAAAAAGGCGATGTCATCGCCAAGGTGGGCAGCACCGGCAATTCAACGGGCCAGCATCTTCATTTCGAGGTCATCTATAAAAATCAGTACCTGAATCCGCTGTTCTTTTCCGAGACCGGCGACGACGGTTTGGGACGCATCCCGCCCGGTCAGGCGGGCGGCGTGGAGTTCCCCGCATATCCCGGCGCGCCAATGGGAAGTGGCAGTTATGCCGCGCTCATGGAGGAGGCGCAGAAACACCTCGGCAAGCCCTATGTGTTCGGCGCAAAGGGGCCTGACAAGTTCGATTGCTCCGGCTTTGTGTGCTGGTCGCTCTCCAAGTCGGGCGTTCGCAATATCGCCACCAACGCGCAGGGGCTGTATAACGCATCCACGCCCGTTTCCCGCGAGAACGCACAGCCGGGGGATTTGATTTTCTTCAAAGGCACCTACAGCACCCACAACACGGTCACCCATGTGGGCATCTACATCGGCAACGGCCAGATGATTCATGCGGGCAAGCCGGTGCAGTACGCCAGCATTGACACAAGGTATTGGACGGAGCATTTCTACAGCTTCGGCAGAATCAATTAAGGAGGTCACGATGAACCCGAAAATCCAGAAAACCATCAGCGAAATTGAGAAAACAAAGGCCAGAATCACCGAGCTGCAGGCGCGGCTTCGGGAGCTGGAAGCCCAGCGGATCGACATGGAAAACACCGAGATTGTGGGCCTGTTCCGCTCGGTGGATGTCGCGCCGCAGGATTTGGCCGATTTCATCCGCGCGTTCAAGGCGCAAAACAGCCGCACACCCATTAAATCTGTATATCAGGAAAGACAGGAGGTTTCCGAACATGAAGCGTAAACCTATCATGCTGCTCTTGGCGCTTATGCTCTGCGTGAGCGCCTTTGCTTTGCCCGTCACGGCCCATGCGGACGCGCCCGCCGATACCACGCCGCCCACGCTGACCGCCAAGGTTAACGAGGGCGTGCTTCACATCGAGGCCAGCGACGCCGAATCCGGGGTGGAGGCGGTGTTCGTTGGCGACCAGCGTATCAACTACCGTGTGGACGGCGCGCTGGACGTCATCCTGCGGGATTATGCCGGGACAGGCGAAACGGTGACCGTCTACGCCATCGACTTCGCCGGGAACAAGTCACAGGCGGTTCAGATTAAGAACCCTTACTATGTGAAGCCCGCATCCCCGGCCGAGCAAACGCCCGCGCCCACTCCTGCACCCCAGCCCGCCGAATCGGCGGTACCGGAGTCAAAGCCCTTTACCCCCGCCGGTTCTGCGACTACGGTGGATAACGCCACCGATGGCGACGGCAAGGAGTTCTTTACCATCACTACCCCGGACGAGAACATCTTTTATCTCATCATCGACCGCCAAAGGGAAACCGAGAATGTCTATTTCCTGAACGCCGTGACCGAGGAGGATTTGGCGGCGCTTGCCCAAAAGAAGAGCGGCACATCCGGCGAGAGCGCCGTTCCCACGCCGGCGCCCACGCCCCAGCCGGAGCCTGAGCCGACTCCCGCTCCTGAACCCGAGCCGGAGCAGCCCGCCGAAAAAGGCAACGGCGGCGCCCTCATCTTCATCCTGCTGGCGGCAGCGGCGGCCGGCGGCGCGGGCTATTATTTCAAGATTTTGAAGCCCAAACAGCAGACGCAGGAGCCGGACGAGTTCGATGAAGACGAAACCGAGTTTGAGGATTACGACATCTCCGACGATGAGGAGGATTATCTCTACCCGGAAGAGGACGACCTGACCGGCCCGGAGGACAAAGAGTGACTGCAAAAAAAAGCAAGGCCGCGGCCCTCGCCATTTTGATGGTGGGGGCTTTTTGCGCGGGCGCGTGGCTGCTCATCTCGCCCATGCTGCAAAAACAGCGGATGCTTGACCGGCAGGCCGAGCTTCTGGATAGCATTTCATCCGGCAACGGCGTGATTGTGATGGAGGAGTCCTTTCCCGACGGGGATACGAGTTTCTATGATATGGGCGAGGCGGTTCTCACAGCACAAGCCGAGCCGCCGCAGGAAGAACCCGCGCCCGCCGCCCTTGAGGTAACCGGCACGGGTGTCTTGACCATCGACCGCATCGACGCGGTTCTGCCGGTGACGGACGGCGTTTCCGAGACCCAGCTCAAGGTGGCGGTGGGACATGTGCCGCAAACCGCGCCCCTGGGCGGCGAGGGCACCGCTGTGATCGCGGGGCATCGCAGCTATACCTACGGCCAGTTCTTTAACCGGCTGGACGAGGTATCCGCGGGCGATCTCATCCGCTATGAGGACAAGAGCGGCGCGGCCTTCACCTACGAGGTGTTCGAGACGCTGGTCATCGAACCCGGAGACCAAACCGCCTTTATTCAGCCGGAGGGCGAGCGTCTGCTCACCCTCTACACCTGCACCCCCATCCGCAAGGCGACCCACCGGCTGCTTGTCCGGGCGAGGCTTGTGGATCAAATCCAAATCGAAACGGAGGAATCAAATTGAAACGCATCTTGACAATGCTGCTTGTTTTTTGCGCGGTGTTCGGGCTGATGATACCGCTTACGGCTTTCGCCGCCGAACCCACGCCGCCCCTCGGCTGTTCCGACAGCGGGACGCCCACCGATCTTTTCCATGAGCAGGACGGCGAAAACTGTGAAATCGCTACATCCGGTCATGGACCTTCCCCCACAGGGAGCGTCACCGTCATCAAGGTGGATGCTACCGATATGGCCCAGCGGGGTTTGGCGGCTGAAAGCTCCGACATCTCGCCGCTGGCCGGAACCGTGTTTGGCTTATATACCAGGACGGGGCAAAAAATTGCGGAACTGACTATCGGAAACGACGGTACGGCCACATACGCGAAGCTCTCCAAAGGAGATTATTATATCAAGGAACTGGTTCCGGCCGAGGGGTTTATCCTGTCGGATGAGACCTTCCCCTTTTCCATTGGGACGAAAAAGAGCCATGTGGAGATCGTTGTTCCCAATGAGCGCGGCTACGGCATCGTGAAGGTACTGAAAACCGGGGAAAACGACGCGCCCCTCTCCGGCGTTGCCTTTGACATTTACCGCAGTGACAATGATGAAAAGGTGGGTGAATTGCTCACAGATGCGGGCGGTTCCGCACAGGCGGAGCTTCCGCTCGGCCAATACTATCTTGTGGAAACGGCGACCGCCGAGGGATATCTGCTACCGAAAGAGGCTGTTGATTTCGCCCTGACCAGAAACGGCGCGACCGTGGAGGTTGCGGTTCAAAATGAAAAGGAACCCGCACCCCAGCCCCAGGGCGGCAGAATCAGGCTTATCAAGCAATCCGAAGATGGCAAGCTCCTGCCCGGCGCGGTCTTTGGCCTCTATCGCACGGACACCGGCGAAAAGGTGGGCGAGCTTGCCACCGGCAGCGACGGCACTACCGTCAGCGCGGCTCTGCCGGTGCTGGAGCAGGGATACTATTTGCTCGAACATACCGCACCCGCGGGATATGTTCTTTCCACGGAAAAGGCCGCCGTCACCGTAAAGGAGGGCGAAACAACCGAGATCACCCTCACCAATCAGGCTGTGGAGAATCCCACGCCGCCCGAACCCGAAAGCAAGCCCGGCAAGCTGCTTATCATTAAGAAAGCGGAAAAGACAGGAACGCTTCTGAAAGGCGCTGTGTTCGGCGTATACCGCGCCTCGGACGACAAGCGCATGGGCGAAATCACCACCGACCGTTATGGCGAGGCCACGCTTGAGCTTGCGGCGGGTGATTATTATCTGCGGGAGCTGGAGGCGCCCACTGGCTTCAGGCAGGACAGCGGCCGCCTTGCGTTCCGCATCAAATCAGAGGAAATCAAGGAGATCACCGTCACCAACAAGCCGGAGGCGTCCACAACCGGGTCGCTCCTGATTATTAAGAAATCCGAGGACGGTAAGCCCCTTTCCGGCGCGGTGTTCGGCGTCTACGATGCCGCCACCCGCGAGAAACTGGACGAGATCACCACCGATCGCTACGGCGAGGCCGTTTTGGAGCTTGAGGCGGGCGGATATTTCCTGCGGGAGCTGAAAGCCCCGGCAGGGTATGCACGGTCTGCGGACAAGGTGGATTTCAAGATTAAGACAGGGGAAGCAAAAGAAATCACCCTCATCAATAAGTTGCTGAAGCCGGAAATGCCCGAAGCATCCACCACCGGAACGGTGAAGCTGATTAAAAAGGCCGCGGGCAGCGGTCAGACCCTGCCCGGCGCGGTGTTTGAGGTGTTTAGCCTTACCGACAACAAAAAGGCCGGGGAAATCACCAGCGGCGCGGACGGTACCGCCGCGCTTTCTCTCCCCGCCGGGGACTACTATCTGCTGGAAAAAACGGCTCCCGCAGGCTACAGGCTGGAAAGCACCAGAATCCTGTTTCGCATTAAGGCCGGCGCGGTCGTGAAGGTGGAGGTCACCAACATGAAGGAGGATGGCCAGCCGGTGCAGCCGCCCAAGCCGAACCCATCCACCGGCGCGCCGGGCATCTCCATCCCCAAAACCGGCGAGGAGTTTCCCACGCTGAATATTACGCTGGCAGGGCTGCTGTTCATCCTCGCCGGGGCCTGCGGCATTGCCCTGTGGCGGGGGCGTCGGAAAGGGAAATGGATGGTATAGGCATTACAAGAACAACAATGGTGCGGGGCTGTAGCCCCGCACCATATCTGCGAGTAAATACTCTTAAGATGCCACCTGGTATTCTTTGTCTAAACAGCAAAACAGCTTATATAGTTCATTCATAAACAAAAATCTGCGTAATGAGTTGGCCTCGGTTTCCTTTTCTGTTGCATGCCCGTGCGCTATTTTATGGCGGGAGGAATTGGGACAGTTATCTGGGTTAATCGGTGAGAAGTTTGCGTTAAAAGCCGCATCAACACATTCCAAAACAAATGAGCATACAATCCAATCCGTAAAATGCATGGTGCTCATGGGCAAATCGTTTGCTAACTCACTTATGCTATTCAAGGCATTCTTGCACCTTAACTGCTTGTCCAGGGCTTTTTCTTCGTCGGGATTGGTTGGATGAGGAAGCCTTTCACGGACGAAATCTGTTATTATGCCTTCAAAATGGACAGCCATCAGCGTGGTAGATGCAATAAACGTCCGCCGTGAATGGCAAACCTGAGCCTGGTGGAAAACATCCTTTCTCGACTTAAAACAGGATATGTCTACCCAACCATTTACAATTTCTTTCAAAGCGGAGCAGCGATCTTTTCTGAAATATTGCACGATAAGGGCATCGACTTCATCTTGAGTGATTTCATCGCGGCGTTCATAAATGGTTTCAACGATACCCTCCGGCAGCTCTGAGATCAAATACCAGCCAAAATTCTTCAGCAGTTCGTTCTTTTCTTCAAAACCGCTGATGTAGTTGAGGGAATTGGCGAGGTGATCGAAATTGGGGATTCTTATGTTTTCAAGCGAATCTACAAGTGCTGATAAACCGCATTGAAATGAAGATGAGATCATATCCAATGAGTTTACGGTTTGTCGCGCAATCGATATAACAGCAGAATCAATTCGTGGGATTGATTCTGTAAGCTTATATGCCATTTCACTTATTGCATTGAGCTGCGGCAGAGATGCTTCAAGCGCTCTGGCAAGATTATTGGACATTTCGTCATATTTCGGAATACAGGCTTCCAGTGAGCGGCCCATAGCCGTTGCCAGCTCATACGCATGATTATCAAAGGCATCCGAAAGAGATGTCGCAACTGATGGGGGAATCATATCCAATTGAGAAACAGGGATGCTTTCCGCAATTGTTTTGCTAAAGGCTAACCCGTGTTCAGCAATAAGATTCTGATGCGATCTGCAGGCTTCCATCATCGGAGATATGGCTGATTGCAGATGATTTTGCTGGTCTAAAAATGCCGAAAACATTGCGGGAGGCTCAACTATATGCGCTAATTGTGATTCTTGATCCAACATGGTCCTAATAGATGCTGCAGGCTCGAGCATTCTACTTATGCGCTCCTGCTGTTCCAAAATATTCTGTATCGCGGGAGGTGAAAACGGTGTCCCAATGCCACTAATATCAATCCCGAAGGAATCCTTTTTAAAGCTCATAAACTGATCAATCCTTTAGTCCGTGTCCTCTGGTAGAGGTGGTGTATGTTACCCGAAATTATTCACTAAAAACCATATACTGTTTTAATGATAACACAATATATGGTAATTTTCAAGACGCAATACCACAAAATATATGCTTCAAGAACCAAGTGGCAAGCCACACAAAACCGCCGCCGAAACATTGTCACAGGTTTTTTCGCAAGGGGCGCTGCAATTTCCGCACACAAGAGTTAACATACCACAAACGCAGGAACTGCGGGAAATATGAAGAACGAGGTGCGGAATATGGAAATCAGATTTAATGTAACAGGCGCGGAGCGCAAGATGTTGGTGACAGCGGTCAGCGCGCTCACCCTCTGCGGGGCGGTCTATCAAAAGGCGCCCACCTTCGCCTATGTTGTGCAAAATTACATCATCGACAAAAATGGGACGTTGCTTTGGGATGAGCGCACGGATGAACATGATGTCCGTCAGCTACTTGCGGGGCTGGCCGCACAGGGCTTCGTGTCGGAGGACTCCCTCGAAGAAGCTGGGCCGGAGGCTCCCTGCCATGAGGACGATGCTCCCGATCAGCTCTCCATTGCGGTTCCGCTGGAGGGCTTCACCGAAACGGCGTTTGACAACCTCGAAAAGCTGGTGGCAAGCAAATCCGCTCTGATCCGCAAGGCGGTTGGCGCGGATGCCCTGCCCATCCAACGAGAAAGTGACAGGCTTTGTTTCTCTTGGTTCCCGCCCGATGCGGCGCCGGAGGAAATCCACGCCTATACCCAGCTTGTCGTCGCTATTTGCGACATGGCGAAAAAGCAGAAACGGGTCACTGCGAAGGAAAAAGCTGCCGACAACAAAACCAGCGAAAAGTTCGCTTTCCGGTGTTTCCTGCTTCGTCTGGGCTTCATCGGGCCGGAGTACGCTTCGGCAAGGAAGCTGCTTCTGCGCAGTCTGCCGGGGGACTCCAGCTTCAAAACAGGCAAGCGCAAGGAGCGGGACGATACCGCCCCCGAAGCCCCGCAAGCCGCCGACAGCGAGGTCGCTTCGGAGAAGGCGGGCGCTTCCCCCAGCGAGGAGAACCCCGCCGCAACCGCCGCCACGGGCGGCGGCATAGCTGACGTAAGTTAGCCGATACTTGGAGGACAGCGCGGGAAATCCCCGCGCTGTTTCTCTTTGCCTACAAAGCTCATAAAAAAGGAGAAAACACGCCATGAAAGACTTTTTATTTACCTCGGAATCGGTCACCGAGGGGCATCCCGACAAGCTCTGCGACCAGATTTCCGACGCTGTTCTTGACGCCATCCTCGCCAAAGATCCCGCAGCGCGGGTGGCCTGCGAGGTTGCAGCCGCCACCGGCATTGTGTTCGTCATGGGCGAGATCAGCACTTCCTGCACCGTGGATGTCCAGACCATCGTGCGGGACACGGTTCGCCGTATCGGGTACACCGGCGCGGGGAGCGGATTTGACGCCGATTCCATCGCCGTTCTGGTATCCCTGAACAGCCAATCCCCAGACATTGCCCTGGGAGTGGACGCTTCTCTCGAAGCAAAAGCCGGGAGTTCCTTCAGCAACGGCGCTGGCGATCAGGGAATGATGTTCGGCTATGCCACCGATGAAACCGAGGATTTTATGCCCATGCCCATCCACCTCGCCCACAGGCTGACCCGGCGTCTTTCGGAAGTGCGCAGGAGCGGACTGCTGCCCTATCTTAGACCGGACGGCAAATCTCAGGTGACGGTGGAATACCGGGGCGGGGCGCCTGTGCGGGTGGACACCATTGTCATCTCGGCGCAGCATGCGCCGGAGATCGATCAGGAGGTCATCCGCAGGGATATCCTGCGCCATGTGGTCGAGGCGGCTGTTCCCGCCCATCTGCTGGACGAACGCACAAAATACTTTGTCAATCCCACCGGTCGGTTTGTGGTGGGCGGTCCCCACGGCGATTCGGGGCTGACCGGCCGCAAGATCATTGTGGATACCTACGGCGGCTTCGCCCGGCATGGCGGCGGGGCGTTTTCCGGCAAAGACCCGACCAAAGTGGACAGGAGCGCCGCCTATGCCGCCCGCCACATCGCCAAGAACCTCGTTGCGGCGGGGATTGCGAAACGGTTGGAGGTCCAGCTTGCCTACGCCATCGGCGTGGCGCAGCCGGTATTCGTCGCCGTAGACGCCTTTGGCACCGGCAAGCTGCCCGATGCGGAGATTCTCGCCCTCGTTCAGAAGCACTTCGACCTGCGCCCCTCGGCCATCATCGAACGGCTGGAGCTTCGCCGCCCTATTTACCAACAGACCGCCGCCTACGGTCATTTCGGGCGGGCCGACCTCGACTTGCCGTGGGAGCGGCTGGATGCGGCGGACATTCTGCGGAGGGAGGCGGGACTATGAGCTGCCGCCTGGTGATCGCGGAAAAGCCCAGCGTCGCGCAGGCCATCGCCGCCGTCCTCGGCGCGCAGGAACGCGAGGACGGCTACATCCGCGGCAAGGACTGGATTGTGACCTGGTGTGTCGGTCACTTGGTGGAGCTGGCGCAGGCCGCCGTCTACGAGGAGCGATTTGCCAAGTGGCGGCTGGAGGACTTGCCCATCCTGCCCGAACGCTGGCGATACGCCGCTGCACAGGGCAAGAAAAAACAGCTTGATATCCTGCGCCGCCTGCTGAACGACAAGTCTGTGGATATCGTGATATGTGCAACCGACGCCGGTCGGGAGGGCGAGCTGATCTTTCGGTTGGTATATGACTTTTGCAAATGCACAAAGCCTGTGCAGCGGCTTTGGACTTCCTCAATGGAGGACTCCGCTATTCGCGACGGCTTCGAGAAGCTGCGGCCCAGCGCGGACTACGACAGCCTTTACCGTGCCGCCCTCTGCCGCTCCCAAGCCGATTGGCTGGTCGGAATCAACGCAACGCGGCTTTTTTCGTGCTTGTACGGCGTAACTTTGAACGTCGGGCGGGTGCAGACTCCCACTCTGGCCCTGCTGGTGGAGCGGGAGGCCGCCATCGCTGCCTTTGTAAAAACGCCCTTCTACACGCCTGTTCTCGGCCTTACGGGCTTCACAGTTTTGGGCGAAAAGATGGAGGACCGTGCCGCCGCCGATGCCATCCGCTCTGTCTGTAATGGGAAAGACGCCGCTGTTCGGGAAATCAAGCGGCAAGATAAGAACACCGCGCCCCCGAAGCTCTATGACCTCACCACGCTTCAGCGGGAGGCGAACCGGTTGTTCGGCTACACCGCCCAGCAGACGCTGGACTATACCCAAAGCCTGTATGAGAAGAAGCTCTGCACCTACCCGCGTACCGATTCCCGCTTTCTGACCGAGGACATGGCGCCGGGTCTGCCCGCCCTGGTTTTCGCTGTCGCCGGGAATCTGGCGTTCCTGCCCGCCGTGCTGCCCCTGCCGGTCAATGCGGATCAGGTCGTCAACAACGGCAAGGTGAGCGACCACCACGCCATCATCCCCACGCCCACAATGGCAGCGGCAAATCTGGACGGGCTTCCCGCCGGGGAGCGGAACATCCTACATCTGATGGCGGTTCGCCTGCTCTGCGCCGTGGGGGAAAAGCACAGCCACGCCGAGACGGCGGTCACGGTGGAGTGCGCCGGGCATCTGTTCACCGCCAAGGGCAGCACGGTTTTGCGGGAGGGCTGGAAAGCCGCGGAACAGGCCTTTAGGGCCACACTCAAGGAGAAACCACAGGAGAATGATGCGGACGATGCATCCTTACCGGAGCTTTCCGAGGGCCAGGTCTTTTCTTCCGTTGCCGCATCCGTGCGGGAGGGCTTCAGCTCGCCGCCGAAGCACTTTACCGAGGACACCCTGCTGTCCGCGATGGAGTCAGCCGGTTCCGACGACGCTCCCGAAGACGCCGAGCGCAAAGGACTCGGCACGCCCGCCACCCGCGCCGGCATCATTGAGAAGCTGGTAAAATCCGACTTTGTGGCGCGCAAAAGCAAACAGCTTTTCCCCACGGAAAAGGGCGTGAACCTCATTGCCGTACTGCCCGACATCATCAAATCTCCCCAGCTCACCGCCGAGTGGGAGCATATGCTGGGGAGGATTGAGCGCGGGGAGCTTGTGGACGCCGACTTCATGGAAGGCATCGCCGCCATGACGAGGGACCTAGTATCCGCGCACGCCGTGCCGGATCAGGCGCACAGCGCGCGGTTTGCCCGGCCTACCGCGCCATCGGTCGGGGTCTGCCCCCGCTGCGGTTCGACGGTGACCGAAAGCAAGAAGGGCTTTTTCTGTTCGGGGCGTGATTGCAGATTTGCCCTGTGGCGGGACAACAAGTTCTTCGCCGCCAAGAAAAAAGAAATCACCAAGCCCATCGCCGCCGCTCTGCTCACAGAGGGGCGTGTTTTTATTAAGGGGTTGTATTCCGAAAAGACCGGCAAGACCTACGACGCTACGGTGGTCTTGGAGGACACCGGGCGGTATGCCAACTTCAAATTGGATTTTGAGAGGAGGGGTCGCTCGTGAGCGATAAGACGATCCGCTTTATTGACAGCGATTACCGGGAGCTGTTTCAGATCCCAGATGGCGCAAGCATCACGATTACCTACCCGCCCGACGATGGCAGGGGGACGCTGACGTGCCCCTGCCGGTACATCGATGAGGCGCACGTTCGCGTTGGGAATAACGATTACCACATCTGCGAGTTTGCTGAGCGCATGGAGGCGCTGCGCGCAAAATATGAGCCCGCAGATCAGCTTCGCGGCATTTTGGTTGTTCCTTTTTCCGGGGAGGAACGAGCTTTCTTCGATCTGCGAAGCGATGCGGGTAAGACCCGCATCGGCCTGCTGTCTGGCGATTTTGGAAACCAAGGAGACCGTTTCCATGCCGGGCTTCACCTGAACGAAGCGCAGACAGAGAAAAACACGCCGGATTTTCAGTTTGAGGTTCACGGCGCGGTGTATGCGCTTCGGCAGGAGCTGCTGGGCAACCGCTCCGGCATGATCGCCTACTGCCAAGCCCACCCCGAAGCCAAGCTGCTGGAGGACAGCCGGTTTTCACAGTACGGCTTTAAGCTGGAAACGGAAACGCGGCAGTATTTTATCCTTTGCCATGTGCCTGCGTTCGAGAGGGACGCGCGGTTTACCATCTACGCCTACGAAAAAACAGCGCCCCTGCGCGAACAGGATCGGCAATCCGTGCTGGGACAGATTCGCGAGGCGCAGGAGAAGCCCCGCGTCCTGAAAGATACGGGAGAACATAAACACACCCGCTCCATGAAGGAGCCGGAACGATAAGGAGGCATCCGCATGAAATTTCCATCCAAAGAAACTGTTGCCCGCCTGCGGGCTGAATACCCCATCGGGACTCGGATTGAGCTTATTTCGATGGACGACCCCTATTCCAAGCTCAGACCGGGCGACAGGGGGACCGTGACAGGAGTGGATGACACAGGGACGGTTTTCGCCAATTGGGACAGGGGTTCCGGCTTGGGCGTCGTCTACGGAGTGGATCAGGCGCGGCGCGTTGATCCTGAAATCCGGTTCGAAACCGGTGCGGACTTCTTTCGTGATACCGCCGTCAGCCACGGCATGGAGGAAGCCCTCGGCATCTGCGGCCGCTATCTCGCCGTGCAGTTAAAAACGGAATCCCCGGAGGAGCGGCAGTTTTGCCGGGAGCTTTTCACGGCCATGACCGAGGCATCGGCAGGAAGGGCCGACCCCGATAAAATCGTCTATCCCTACCCCCATGAAACGGCGGCGGAGCGCACGGAAGAAAGCTATTACCACATGAGCGGCGGTCGCAACGCCGAATGCACCAAAGCCATTGACGAGACCATTCCAAAGAGCTGCTACAAGCGGGACTTCTATAATCTCGAAATGGCCGCAATGGTGGCGGCGCACGACTATGGTTTTGAGCGCGTCAAGGCGGTGCTGGAATACAATATCCATCTCCGCGCCTCCGACGGCCGCTTTTCCCGTGACAATAAGGAGTGGGCCGCGGCCTTTAATCTGCCCGACCAAGCGTTCGGGGCCGCCAACCTGAATTCTCACGCCATCTTGATCGACGGCTTTGCCACGCACTTCCGAAGGCTGTATCAGGAGCTGGGGGCGGAGCGGTTCGCCCTGCCTGGCGCACCGGAGGCCGGTCATGCCGTGCATGGATACGAGATTACCCGCTCCGTTTGGTTCGACAATCAGCGCGGCTTTGCCATCGGCCACAATCCGGGCGCCCCTGATCCCTTTGTCTGCTGGCAGTTTACCGCTGAAAACGGCGCGCGGGATTTCTATTGGGGACGCTATTGCGGTTCTGAAAGAACAGCGGCGGATTATTATATCGCCCGCACTCTTATCCACATGAGGGATGAACCATGCAGGGAGATTCCAAACCCTCTGGCCGCCGCCGAGATGAGCGCCGAGCAAAATTACAATATGATTGACGGTCTGCGCAACAACACGGCGGTTCCCAAAGCGGATTTGACCGATGGGCAGACCCATGAGGAAATCCGCGAGCTTGCGCCGGAGGCGCTTGCCGGTGAAAAGCCATCGGTGCTGGAGCAGATCAAGGAGGCCAAAGACGCGTCCCGCCCGAAAAAGGATGCCGGGGAGCGGAAACACAACCGCTCCAAGTGCGATTTGGAGCGGTGAGAAGGGAGCCAATATGACAAGAGATGAATTTGCGCTCTGGCAGGATATTACCGAGAACAGCCGCTTTCAATGGACGGAGGATGCCATCTTCCGTCTGAACGGCCGCGGCGCTTTCTACTACATCGGCGGCGAGGACGGCGGTTATATGCGCATTCATAAGGATGGCCGACTGGAACTCGGCTCCTATGAAGGGGCGGTTCCGCACATCGGAGAGGCGTTATTCATTCCTAAATCCGAAAGGAAATACGCCGATTTTAACGAGGCGTTCACAGCAGCAATTCAGCTTGGCGGCAAACAGTTCCTGGTGGATATGTTCGGAGGTACCCCCGCGGTACTTCCGAGATGCCCAAGCAGCGAAAAAACTTCGGTGCTTGAGCAAATCAAAGAGGCAAAGAACGCGCCCCGTCCGAAAAAGGAAACCGGAGAGAAAAGTCGACAATTAAAGGATGGAGCTGAACTATGAGCGGCAGACAAGTAACCCGCAAGCGTTCGGTGCGGTTTCACTTTGCCGCCACCGAGGAGGAGGCCGCCCTCATCCGGGAACGCATGGCGACGATGGGCATCACCAGTTCGGGAGCCTACTTTCGCAAGGTGGGCATTGACGGATACTTCATCAGCCTTGATCTCACCGAGGTGCGGGAATTGGTGTCCCTTCTGCGCTACTGCTCCAACAATCTGAATCAGTACGCCAAAAAGGCCAACGAGACGGGCAGTATCTACGCCGCCGACATTGATGACTTGCGCGTCCGGCTGGATGAGATTTGGGAGCGCGCCGGTGGCATCCTCACGGCCCTGTCCAAAATAGGGTAGCACGGAAAGATGCAAAAGCGCCCGCTGCTTGATCGAAGCCAGCGGGCGCTTTGTGTCACCGGATGGTTACGGACGACAGCTCAATTTTGATTTCATTATCTTTGGTCACACTCAGCTTTGCCTTGTTTCCGTTGCCGTCCTCGGCGGACAGCTTTTCCAGCTTGAGCGCGCTGAACAGCTCACAAATCGGGCCGTCAACCGCTTCCGTCCATCTGAGCTTGGCGGCCTGCTCCGGCTCGTATTCTTCCAGCATGGTGGCCGGTTTACTGTTTTCGCTCATTCCAAATCCTCCTATGTTATTGTGATATATGGCGCAAGTGTTATTATACGTTTCTCACGAAACCGGGTCAAGCAGAAGCAACAAAACAGGCTCTGAAATTAGTTCGAAATAACGTGTGGCATCCTCTTGCAATTCCTCCCGAAGCAAGGTAACATCAACCAACGCTAAGAGCGGGGAGGGATAAACCATGCCGGATTACGCGGCGATGTATAAGCGGTTATTTCGTTCACAGACCGAGGCAATAGCGATTCTGCAAAAGGCGCAACAGGATACCGAGGAAATGTATATTTCCTCGCCGGAGCCGGACATCCGGGTTCTGGAGCCGAAAAAGCCGGAGGACGGCATGTCCTCTGACGATTAGAGAGGAGGCTTTGCCATGCGGATTCTGTTTAAGATTATTCTGTTTCCCATTACGCTGGTTTTGTCCATCGTGGTGGGTGTCTGCCGGTTTGTCTGCGGTTTTTCCGGCGCGGTGCTGGGAGTCATCTCCACCCTGCTACTCACGCTGGCGCTGCTGACGCTGATTCTGCTGAAAGAGCCGAGCGGAGCGTTGACCACGGCTATCATCGCGTTTGTGGTCAGCCCCTATGGGATTCCCAAGCTGGCGGAGTGGCTTATTGACCGGCTGGAAGACCTGAACTTTGCAATCAAATCTATTTGAGCATGACAAAAAAAGCGGCATAATCGATTGCATCAGAATCGGTTATGCCGCCTTCCCCTTTGCGGGTTATTTCTTTTGCGAGCTGCTGTCGATAAACTCGATATGATCAAAGGCAAACTTAATCGCCATATTAATCAGCTCGTTGCGGGAGCGCCCGCTTTTTAGCGCGATTTCTTCTAGCTTTTGATTGTATTCGGTATCGATGCGAATGGTCATCGTCACAGACCGTTCGGTCTTGGGTGTGACCACAAACTTTTCATCCATTGTATTCACCTCTGGTTACAATTATATTTGCTCCAGTAGATGAATATAAGAACACGAATTGCAAACAAAAATGTTTGCAACTAATGCGCGACTTGTGTAAACTGAATGTCAGGAGCAATACTCAAGCGCATCATGCTCTCACAATGAGCCGCTGGCCGATGCCGGCAGATATTTGGTATTGTTCCAATATTACTATGAGGTGAGCGACATGAAAAGCATATGCATTACCGGCCACAGAGATATTTCCAAGGGGAGGATCGATTATGTACGGGAACAACTCCGGAAAGAGGTGGAGCAGGCCATTGAGGACGGGTTCACTATGTTCCTATGCGGCATGGCGGATGGTTCTGATTTGGAGTTTGGCGCTATCGTGGCGGAAAAGAAAGAGACGCATCCCGATCTTTTTCTGGAGGCTGTCATCCCTTATAAGAACAGACTGAAGAGCAAGAACCCACTGTTTAAACAAGTGCTTGCACAGTGCAATGGCATGAAACTTATTGCGCAGGAGTACAGCCCCGATTGCTTTTTTGCGAGAAACCGCTATTTGGTAGAAAACAGCCAGCGGGTGATTGCGGTATTCGACGGTCGGGAGCGAAGCGGCACGGCGCAGACAATGCGCATGGCCGCCTCAAAAAATTTGGAGCTGCACGTCATTGATATCTCCGATTCCTCTTTGGAGTAGAAACGACATGGCCTTTGCGCAGAGGCGTGTTAACGATGCGCCCTTAATCCATTTTCTCAAACAGTTCGCTTTCAATTTCCGAAATATCTCCGATGGGAATTCTCGTCCCATCCATCAATATGATTACACGCTCATATTCGTCAATTTTTTTGACGGCGTCGGCGGCGGCAACATAACTGCCGTCGTCTTTCTTTTCGTCTGCCCGGAAATAGGTGACGGATACCACGGGATGCTCGGAGGCTATCTCCGCAAGCATCGTCAGCTTATCGCCCAGGGCGGTTTTCTCATCCTCACTGAGTTCCCGCCGCCGCTCGGTCAGCCGCGCCGTTTCCCGGATAGCGGCGCCATGCCCGGTGAGGGCCGCAAAGGGCGAAAACTGAGCCGCCCGATCCGCGATGGGCATCTGCGGACGGGTGGAGGAAACAGGACGCGGCAGACGGAGTATATCTTCATAGGGGTTTTTCATTCTTTATGGCCTCCGATCTGGCGGTTTCGCTCTATGGTGGTCGCTCCTTCTTCAAGATTCATACCTTTGAGAATTGCGTTCTTGCCGTACCGTTTTTTGATAGAGAGCATAGCCTTCTGCCTCTGCTTCTCCCTCGCAAGCGCCGCTTCTTCCACGGCCTGCTTTTCCTGAAGCGCGTGGTAATCGGTGAATAGGTCGAGCTGCTCGTAGGGTTCCGGCTTCGGTGCGGCGGCTTCTTCTATGACATGTGCTGCCGTGACATTGATCCGTCTGACCAGAAGATTCTCATCAATGATGCGATCGAACAGGTCAGAGACGGCATCCAGAATCAGTTTTGTTGAAGATGTATACCGTCCGAGGTTCGCTGTTCCGTGGGCGTGCTTGGGAATGGCGCGGCCATAGTGATCTGTGGTGACCTCGCCGCGGTAGGCCTGCCGCCGCTTCGGGTCGGTGAGGTTTTCGATGTCATACCCTACCGTCAGCACAAGCTGGTTGGTCACAAGCCCCTTGTCCACCAGGTCCAACGCCAGCAGATCAGTCATCTCCCGAACGATGAGTTTTGCCTTGTTACAGGGATAGGGAGATTGTAGCACCTGACCTGAGCTTATACTGTTTGTGCTGGGTTTGTAGGCTTTCACATCGGCAATGGTAACAGGCTCCCACCCCCACGCATGGTCGATGAGCAGCTCGGCGTTGACGCCAAACAGCTTGTAAAGCAGGGCTTCGTTGCGGTGATCCGCAGGCCCCCCGATGGAGCATCTGGCGATGTCGCCCATCGTGTAGAGGCCGTGTTCCTCCAGCTTTTTGGCGTAGCCCTTGCCCACCCGCCAGAAATCGGTGAGCGGACGGTGGCTCCACAAGGATTTGCGGTAGCTCATCTCATCCAGCTCGGCAATCCGCACGCCGTTTTGATCCGGCTGGATGTGCTTGGCGCCGATGTCCATCGCAATTTTACAAAGGTATAGATTGGTGCCGATGCCTGCGGTGGCCGTAATGCCGGTCGTATCAAGCACATCAAGAATGATCTTCATAGCGAGCTGCCGGGCGGTGAGCCCATAGGTGTTCAGGTAGTGTGTCACATCCATGAACACCTCGTCTATGGAGTAAACATGGATATCTTCATGCGCGATGTATTTCAAATAGGTTTCGTAAATGCGTGTGCTGTATTCCACATAGAGCGCCATGCGCGGAGGGGCTATGATGTAATCAATCGCCAGCTCCGGCGATGCTTTGAGTTTGGGATCGTCATGGGACGCGCCGGTGAAACGATGCCCCGGCGCGCTTCTCTGTCGCCGGGTGTTTGCTTCTTTGACCTTTTGCACCACCTCGAACAGCCTTGCTCGGCCGGGGATGCCATAGCGTTTCAGCGGCGGCGATACCGCAAGGCAGATGGTCTTTTCCGTGCGGCTCTCGTCAGCTACAACGAGGTTCGTTTTCATCGGGTCAAGCCCTCGTTCGATGCATTCAGTCGAAGCATAAAAAGACTTGAGGTCGATGGCTAAATAGATTCTGTTTTCCATGCTCCGGCTGCTCCTTTCAGACTATTTGATTCATCCCATCAGCTTTTGCTATGTGCAAATATATTATACCATGCCGGGCAACCCATGCGGAGAAAAAGGAGGTGACGCCTATCGCCGCTACAAGGCTCATGCCCATCCATGCCGGGAGCGGCAGGACGATCGAGGATGTCATTGACTATGTCGCCAACCCGGAAAAAACAAGAAACGGTGAACTTATTTTCTCTTTTATGTGCGATGCCAAAACCGCCGACGCGGAGTTCGCGCTTTCCAAACGGCAGTACGCACAACTCACCGGGCGTGATCAGGGCAGACAGAATATTATCGCCTACCATACCCGTCAAGCCTTTCTGCCTGACGAGGTGACGCCCGAAGAGGCAAACCGCATCGGACAGGAGCTGGCGCTGGCCTTCACAAAGGGGCGGCACTCCTTTATTGTCTGCACGCATATTGATAGAGCGCACGTCCACAATCACATCATTTTTAATTCCACCGATCTGGATTGCCGGCGCAAATTCCGAAACTTTATCGGCTCGGCCTTCGCCCTGCGTCGTGTCAGCGACAGGATTTGTCTGGAGCACGGGGTGTCCGTTATTGAAAATCCCAGACCCAGCCGGGGGCATTACGGTAAGTGGTTGGATGCGATGGGCGGCGACCGTCCTCTCTCTTTTCAGGAGCGGCTTCGTCAGGCCATTGACACCGTGCTGGAAAAGCGCCCCGCCGATTTTGAAGCGTTTCTCATGGAAATGCAGGCGATGGGCTATGAGATCAAACGAGGCAAGCACCTCTCTTTTCGCACTTTGGGTCAGGAAAAGTTCACCCGATGCCGGGAGAAAACCCTCGGCGCCGACTACACCGAGGCAGCCATTCGCGAGCGCATCGCTGGGCGCAGGAGCGCGCCTGTTCGCCGTGGCGGTATTTCCAAGGCACCGGTGCAATCGGTCAGCCTGCTCATCGACATTCAGGAAAAGATTCAGTCAGGCAAGGGGCCTGGCTTTGAATGCTGGGCAAAGGTTCACAACCTCAAAGCGATGGCGCGGACGCTCATTTATCTTCAAGAGCAGGGGCTTGACCGCTACGATATCCTCACCGAAAAATCCGCTGCGGCCACCGCACGATTCAACTCGGGCTCGGATCGGATGAAGGATTTGGAGGCGAAGCTGAACGCCAACGCCGCCTTGCAGAAGCATATTGTTGATTACAGCAAGACCCGGCAGACCTATATTGACTACCGCAAAGCCGGGTACAGCAAGAAATTCAAGGAAGCCCATGAGACGGATATCCTGCTTCATCAGGCAGCGAAGAAAGCCTTTGACGAACTGGGGCTGACGAAGATTCCCTCCGTCAAAAGCCTGCGGACCGAGTACGCATCGCTGCTGGAGGAAAAGAAAAAAGCCCGCCTGGAATACACTCAGGCGCGCTCGAATATGAAGGAAATGCTTGTTGCAAAATCCAATGTAGACAGGTTCTTGGGAACGGATTCCCACGCGCAAAAGCGCGAACCCGACTCCCAGCACAGGTGACGGTGACTCGATTAGCGCCCCGAAAGGGGTGCGCAGCCGCTCCGCAACGCGGGGCGATCAATGGGGGTCTGGGGGCGAAAGCTCCCAGCAAGCAAAGCAGGCCAAGTGCGCAGCGCGCGCTGGTCTGCCTTGCTTGCCAACTGCATTCACCATTTTGGGGGAGCCTGATAAAGTCGGGCTAAGGAGCAATCAAGCTGCACATCTACGATTTCTTAATCTTCGCGGCTTTTGCGAGAAATGTACTCGCGCTCAGCAATGTATCGGCATCCGTGGATTCTAATAACACTTTTAGAACATCCGTGTCAAGAGCTTTACTGGGCTTGCGTTCCTCTGAACCGAACACAATATAGTCTAACGATAAATCAAGGCGCTTGGCAATCCTAATCAAGGTATCAAGCGCTGGCTTTTGAAATGCGTTTTCAATTTTTGTATAGGAGCTTGCCGATAAATCTATCGCTTCGCAAAAGCTTTCCTGCGTAAACCCCAGTGCTACACGGCGGGCCTTAATGCGAGCGGTCATTTCCTTTATTTGAACCTCTGTCAAACGCTTCACCTCCGTCCACCATTTATTATAGTTAGCAGACGAAGGTTAGTGTATTCGTCATTGACGAATATTGAATAGTTCGGTATAATCGAAAGTGCCTATATTCGTCTGTGACGAATTCTACAATGGACTATATCGAAGAAAAGAGAGTGCTCATGACGGTTGTTGCAACTTACCAAGTTGATATAGATATTTACCATAATTCGAATACAAAACACGACGTTTCCTTAATCACGACAGAATACATCTGCGGGAATGATATCCTTGTGCATCTGCAGATGGGCAAGAATTTCGGCATCCGTTTGAACAATTTGATACAGTATCAATTTAAGGGCGGCAGAGTTGCGTTGGGAAATGAGCAGTTCATGGCGAGAAAAACCTATGGGAGAGGGAAGCCAAAGCCAATCACCCGCAGCACATTCGAGGAAAAGAGAAAGCGGTTTGATATAAGCCAAACCGCTGTGGAGCAAGAGATTTTAGAGGAGCATGCTTATATCGATAAGGCCGGTCATCCCGACGCAGTTCAAATTGCGATAACGATTAAAGATGGCGTGATGTCAGCAGTTATTAGCTTCAAGGATTCAGAGCAATATCAAAACTCTATTCTCCCAGCATGGTTGATGCGGTCACCTTAACAATCGAAAAATAGGCTATAGACTTCAATGACATCTGGTGTAGGATAATCGCAGGCTCTGCATTTTCTTTCACATTGAATGCTTTAGCCATTAACCTTCATGTCACTTGCAGAACAATAAAAGATACTCGGTAGCGCATAGTTTTTTATCGTCTTATCCTTCAAGTTCTTGAAGTTTATAAAGCCATACGGTATAATGAAAAAAAAGATCGGGTGATGCCATGATAAATTATCTAACGGTAAAAGAGGCCGGTGAAAAATGGGGCGTCAGCGGCAGAAGGGTTACGATGTACTGTGTCGAGGGGCGTATAGACGGAGCTTTGAAAAAGGGCAATTTATGGCTTGTTCCAAAAACCGCTGAAAAGCCCCCCGATGCCCGGCAAAAAAAGGGGACGCATGGAAACGGGTCAAGGAGGTGACGACATGGCAAAAGCGAAACAGGACATGAAAAGAGGCTTCGCGGCTTCCTTTCTTGCGCTGCTCCGCTCTAAAGATAATATCAACGTTCGCAATGTGCGCGTGAGCCACTTGAAATATATGCTGATCTTTCCTCTGGCACCTGTTTTTGCGAATATGCAGGGGGTGTTGTTCAGCGACTCAATACAGCTTTTTAACTTGGACGCCATGACACTTATGGGAAGCGCTTACTGCGTTGGAGCCGGAGTTTTGTTCGCGTTTACAAGTACAAAAAATATGGCGCTGGTTTCAAAGGCGTCTGCCCTCGTTACCGCCGCCGCCTTTATCGTATGGCTTCTACTTCCCGAAAGTCTGCCGAGCCTGCTGACGGCTATATTCTTTATGTTTGGCCTGGGGGGATGCGCGGCCTGCGCGTCGTTTGCCTATACATTTACGCTCAACAACACAGAGCGCCTGTTAGGCGCCGCGGCCATCTCATTATTCTTTGCGCTCAACCAACTCATTTCGGGACTTTCTTTATTATCGGGTGTTTTTGATAAAACGTATCTAGCCGCGCTTATTCTTGGCACCTGCGTTTGCCTGTCTTTTTATAAGGCGGAGGATTTTTCAGCCACGGAGAGCAGACCGAAAGCAAGTCTGAATCCGGCCCTTAAGCTGACCTTATATTTCTTTATTGCCCACTACTTTGTGGAGATATTTTATACCTATTTGCCGGGGTCCTCATCGCCAGCCGCTATGGCCGCGAACGGAGCTGTGGGCATTCTCGCCATCTGCCTTGCAGTGGCGTTGCAGCTTATCACCAGGCGCAGCGTCTGGACCATGTGCAACCTATTTTTTATTGCCATGATCTGCACTTACGGCCTTTACTTTATGCCGGAAGGCACCGCCTTGCGGAGCTTTGCCCGCTATATCCATGGTTTTGAACAGATGGGATATATCGCAGCCTACTATCTTCTCGGCTGCGTATTTAAAAAGCACGGGAACTTTCACATCTTCAAGCTGTGCCTTGTGACCATCCTGCCGGTGAGCATGATCTCCTATGTGATTCCGGGCGCTATTTCCGCTCACTCGCCCGAACTTCTCCCGCTTGCGGCCACCCTGATCTCCGGCGCTGTATTTGTCGTATTCATCCTGTTGTCCCCCGCCTACTCGAAGTATCTTTTTTATGCGGAATGGTCGGACGATTTTCACGCTGTTGATATGACTGAGGCCGTGCGGAGGGTGGAGGAGTCGGACGTGCTGGAAAATCTGAAACTCACGCCACGTGAAAAGGAGGTCGCCGCATTCCTTTTACACGGGAAGGACGCAAAACAGATCGCAGATGAGTTGAAGATTAGCGTCCACACTGCCAATTTCCACATCAAAAATCTTTATAAAAAGCTGGGTATCAACAACCGCTCGGAATTGTTCGCCCGCCTGAGCTCGCACAGCTTTTCACTAAAACCATAAATAGCTTTTAGTCATACTATATAATTTTACAGCTCGTCCTTTGGTATAAAACAGAGCCCTGACTTCGGTCAGGGCTCTGTTTTATACCAACCTACCAAGATTAGTAGCTATTAAAAACAAGGTTTTCTCTCTAAAATGGTAGTTAGAGTGGGAGGGATTGTCATGCAACAAAAAACAGGATGCCCCTCGGAAGCGGATGCCGTCATAACATTGACGCCGCGTGAGAGAAAGGTTTTCCATATGCTTCTCAAGGGCATGAAGGCAAAAGAGATCGCATCGGAGGCCTCCATCAGCATTTGGGGTGCGAACTACTTTATCAAACAAATATACCGCAAATTGAACGTCAACAGCAAAACCCAACTGATTCTGGAGTATTTTGATTGCCGCCGGTCTATAGAAGAATAGGAGTTGAAGACATGAAAATTTTTAAGAACGCAACCCATTGGGTGCTGTCTCAGTTTAGAACACATACTGTCCGTTCTGTGCTTGTCACGTTCTCTGCTTTGGCGCTCGTAACGATAGGAATCTTTTGGTCTCTCGGCTTTTTTACAGCCTTTTCCTACCTGCCAGACCGGGCTTATATCCTTGCCGATACCGAAATAAAAGAACCGCAGACACTGGAGGAGTTACTGCACAGCGATGCCCCGAGCATCGACTCGTTGCTGCGGAATCCGGCCATTGCAGAGGAACTGCTTTCGGCAGCGCAGTTAACGGATATCGTGGACTCCCGCCTGGCTCTCAACAATCTGCGCATTCTTGACAGGCAACTGTCGGAACGGCTGGAAGAATCCGACGAGACAATACAGCTGCTTGATTTTCCGGCGTATGCGCCGGAAGGAGCGTCCTCTGCTCCCTTAAGGAATGAGCCTGAGAAGCAAGCCACCGTCTCGCCGCTCCTTTTCAATGCCGGAGAGGTGCAGGCTCCGATGATTTTGCTGGCAAACCAACAGCCCGACATCCATATGTCCGCGCCTTCTGCGCGGCAGGCCCTTGCGGCACAGACCGAAATTCTTACCAACTTGCAGGCCGCGACGCAAAACCTGCTCATGCCGCCTTCAGACGCAGAGTCGGTGGAAATACCGTCTACGGTTAACATGAAAGGCGTATGGCAAAACCCGGGCGAAATCCTCCTACATATGACTCCCTCGGGCGACTGGGTTCCAGAGGGGGGATTTATGCTGTACCGTGAGATCGATGGTCGGCGCGAGCTTGTCAAAGAAGGCGTTGCTTCGCCGGCTAAGGGCCAAAGCGGTCTTATCGAGCTTGAAGGATGGGAAGTGGATGATGAAGATGAGTATGAAAAACATAGACAGGAGAATATCAATCTCATCCAGGAATTATACGGGCAGGCCGAGCTGACGCCAAGCAAGCTGGCGGCCATGGGCATGGCGAATGCGGAAGAGTTCCGCAGCGCGGTGTACCGCACCGACACCCTGGAATCCAAGCCGCGCGTGAGCGGCGGAGTCGATTTTGAAAGGATGCGGGATATGCGTATTACCATTCCCGGGGATATCGGGCAAAAAATTCCGGAGACTGATATTTTGCTGGGAAATCCCATCTACGTGCAGAATCGGTTGCAAAACAACGCTCTTACAAGCGCTTCGATTCAATCGTCTATCTGGCAAAAGTTTTCTCTCATACAGGCCAATCCCATAAGCGGCTTAAGTCTGCTGGAAGGCCGGCCCGAGTTTCAGATCGCCTATGAGATATTCACCGCCAGACAGCAGCTTATGTCATTGAGCTTTGTCAATGATGAATTCGCGGAAGAAGCCGGATTTTTATTCTTTGACGATCTGTCCGACCTTGAGCTCAAAGACGATGCTGATATCGCCTATTATGTGGAAACACCGGGTGGCACCTTAATTGGCAGGGTGTTTCTCACAAATGGAAAGACAAATGATCTTACCAAACCGCAGGGTCTTCTGGGCTATGGCATTGACGGCAGGGCACCGTTGCGCTGGGATCAGGCCCTAAGCGAAGCAGAACGCGGGATTATCAGCGGCTATATCATCGAACGCAAGCTCGATGGGGAAAAAGACTTCGTCCGGGTCAATCAGGAACCGGTCGCGATTTCCTACATGCTTGATGAATCCGACGTCTACTTCGAATCGCCCATATTCTTTGAAGACGAGGTGGAAAACGGCAGGACCGCGCAGTACCGCATTTGCTCTATCGATGTCTTCGGGCGTAGTAGCGAATATTCCGATGTTATAGAGTTTAAAGTCGAAAAGGTTACGCCGCCTAACGCCCCCGCTATCTCTCCCGCAACGCTTTCTATGCCCGGAAAAAGCGCTTCAAGAAAAGATGCGATGGACTCTGATGCTGGCGAAACAACACCCATCGCAAATCATTCCATCGGCGTTAACCAATCCATCGAGGCGAATAAAAACAAACGCGGCATCGTGCTGCCTATCTTTGCCGATTTTACCAATGCGGTTCGTTTCACCGATTCTGCCGATTCTGCCGAAGATATTGTTCGTTTCACCATCTACCGGGCAGTGGCGGAAGGAGCGAAAGGTTTCGGCCCCCCAGAGATTTTGAGCGATATCAAGTATGACAATCCATCTCTTCCTGTTGGAACTAACGCCGGGGAATCCAGCGCCGAACGGCTTTCACAGAGCGGTTCGGAAATTTCACAAAATGTACAGTCCGCTCCGTCCGTGGATCAGCTCGTGCAGCAAAACGGCCGGCTGACCTGGCAGGGAAAATCAGTGATTTCCAGCATCACGAAAAATAGGGCCAAGCAAATTATCTTGGACACTGAAATCTCAGGCTACCCTGACCTGACCTATTTTGATGCCGATGTTAAAGAGGGGTATACCTATAAATATTGGGTTTCGGCTTGGGATTCCTGGAATAACGAAAGCGCCTGGTCCCAATCGGTAACAATGGGTGTTCCCACTAAAGCAGAGCCGAAAACGCCCGCCGCGCTCAATATCAAAATGCTCGCCCGCGAGCTTCTTGATCTTTCGGCCTTGCCGCCGGGCGTACTGGGTGATCCTCTCGTTTCCTATGAGGCGCTGGCTAATGCCGCCGGCGGACACATGCGGCAGTATGAAGATGACATTGATACCGATACGGTGAAAGCCGCCGATGCGGCGGGCATCCGCATTGGCAGTTTTACCTCGGCATCGTCCTTTCCCACGATCATTTCTACGCATTATGACAACCTGCCGGAAGAAAAATACATACACATGTTCCTTGCGGTTCGGGGAGAGGATGTTTTGCCCGACGGCACCGCCCGCCTGAAATGGCCCGCTTACAGCGGTGAAGGTCTGGTAGGATACATGATCTATCGGCCGCTGTTCGCGCCCGGGCCGCTTAGCGAGATGCAGAAAATGTCCCGCAACGAGCTAATGCAGATGGGCCAGTGGCAGTTGGCCAATGATAACAATAGCGCTGTTACTCAAAACCAGCTGGTTGTCGGCGGACTTGACCGAACGCCGGGGAATATTTCACTTTTTCTCATTTGCCTCAAACCTTCCTCTTTTGCGGCGGAATATGCAAATATGGATTTTACGCTGACTGGACCTGACTCTTCCGGTCTGACAAGAGCAGAGCTCGCAGCTGCTTTTCAGCCTTTCGGAGAAAGCCCGGCAAGCGGCTATGTGGATATCACTTGGGAGGCCCCCGGGGACCCGCAGGTCGCATTTTACCGCGTTTACCGCAGCGAGGTATCAAAACAGATATTTCAACAGGAATCTGACGCGCAAGCCCTGGACTGGACACTGGTAGGCGACCGAATCACCGCGCCCACCTACACCGATCCGGTGGAGCAGAGCTTCGCGCACTATTACTATTATAAAGTGACGTCTGTTTCACCCTGGGGCGTGGAATCCACGGTGGGCGCAACACAGCGCTTCCGCGTTCCGGCCACGAAGCCGCCCCAGACCCCCAACCTGCTGTTGCCCCTTTCGCGCAAGGATGGAGTGCAAGTTAATTTCGCCGCGGTGAACTACTGTGATCGGTATGAGATCTACCGTACCGAAATTCCGAGGCCAACCGCGGCGCAGCTTGCCGGTCTGATGTCTACCAACCCGGATTTGTTTAAAGTACTGTTCGATACGCCTTCGGGCAAGGATTCATTTCTCACCGGAATGCTCAACGATTCGATCAATCCAGTCCGATGGAAGGAATTCATTGGACCACAGGCTGTACTGCCGCAATATCAGAGCGCCCCATCAGCCGCGTATAACGCCGATTTCTTATTATACTCACCCGCCGTCGGTGCGGCCGTTACCCCTGTACAATATCCGTCGGTAACACAGAGCGCGCCCGTCATGGCGCTTCAGAAATTCAAAACGCTTTCACAACTCGACAGCGCAAAGCTTATCAGCGGCCTTGCCGCGATGGGAGACGCAAGCGGCCTGAAAGCCTACCAAACCATACTGGAGCAGCTCGGGCCTCTCGCCCTTGCGGATTACCGCGATCTCAGCTTGAAAATGATGGAGATGGTGAGCTGGACCAAGCTGGGCGAGATACCTGCCGCTGAGCAGGAGGAAGACCCCACCACCGGACTGCTCAAGCCGCTTTCCTTCATTGACGAAACAGCCGAGTACGGCATCACATATCTGTACACCGTACAGGCGTGGAACGATGACAATCTGGGCTCCGGGCGGCCCGAGCCGATAGAAGCGACGCCCCGCAGAAACGGCCCCTTCGATCCTATCGGCGGGCTTACGGGAAAGATCGTGGATATGTACCCGAACCTTGCCTGGAACGCGCCCACAATGAAGAATCTTACAGAGGAACAATGCCGCGAGGACACGGTGGGCTACATCGTCTACCGTTCGGATAAAAAGGACGGGACATACTATCAGGCCAGCCCGCTTCTGTTTGAGCGGGAATGGATTGACAAGGACGCCGATTTGTACGCCTTCAACTGGTATCAAGTCAAAGTGCTGGATACCGGCGGATACCTGTCGGAATTTTCCGAGCCGCTTCTTGTTCGCGGCCCCTTTGCTTCCGACTTGCAAACAATTATCCCCGATGCTGTTCAGGAAATGACACCTCCCGAAATCACACTGTCCGGCACAAGCTTTTCCATCAGGCAGGGTTCCGCGTTTGAGGTTGCATACACCCTGACAGGCACCGAACCCATTGCGGTCACAGTCGCGGCCAAAAACGCGAAAGGCACGGCGGTGAGCGGTTTTTCTGTGAATACAGCCACCCGCACGGTAAACGTTCCGGGGAGTCTCCCCGTCGGCTCGTACACCGTGACGGTGACAGCAAAAAACAGCGCCGGGGAAAGCTCCAAGTCCTTCACGCTGGAGGTGACGGCTACAGCTCCCGTTGTCACTCCACCTGAGCTTACCCTGGAAAGAGCAAGATTTATCATAAAGCAAGGCTCGCCGTTTCAAACCTCATACTCTCTCACGGGCAGCGAGCCCATCACGGTCACGGTAAAAGCTGCCGGTCCGGACGGCGGAGCAGTCGGCGGCTTTACCGTGAACACAGCCGCACATACGATAAAGGCAAGTGCCGAACTGAGCCCCGCCGTATACACCGTAACGGTGACGGCGAAAAACAGCGCCGGGGAGAGCTCCAAGTCCTTTGATCTGATCGTGGAGGCGGCGCCGCAGCTGACGCCTCCAAAACTGGAAGCGCGCGAGGATGATTACAGCTTCTCCATGTCCCGCACATTCGATTTTTCCGAACAGCTTTTCGCGTCGGGCAGTGAGCCGCTGTTTTGGTCCCTTGAACCGATTTCAAGTCGTATGATCGTCCCTGCTGAAGCAGGCATCGACGATACCGGCTTATTGTCGATAAGCAAAGATATTCCGATGGGTAACTATCGTTTTAAAGTCAGGGTCGAAAACAGCGCGGGTTTTGATACGAAGGAGATTGCCCTTGAGGTAAAGGCCAGAATTATTATACCGAAAATAGGCGGTCTTTCCACCGATTCAGGGCCGGAAATCGTGCGGCTGACCGCCGTCCAGCCGCGGACAGCGGCGCCACTGACAACAACACCTCAAATTGTACAGCCGGGAGCGGAGTCATATTATAGCGCGCAGATGCGGTGCATGAGCTTCTTCCTCACCGAAGTGCAGCTCTCCCGCCCCTTGGGTTCTGCGGGTTTGTTTACCGGCTATTCGGGCACGGCTATGCTGAACATAAGCGGTGCGCCCATTCCGGTGAGCATTATAGGCGCCTCCGTTGAGAAGGCGGGCAGCGGCGCGGGCCAGGACAAAATGACGGGGGGAACCGTTTATATCACAGAACCTCTTGAGAGTAAGGATATTGGTCTTACGATAGTAAGCCTTAATATCTCGCCGGCGGAAAATAAGGCGGAGGTCAGCGGATATATTAAAAATCCCCAAAGCGACCTGAATGTGCTGGGCGACCGCTACGCCATCCAGTTTAAAGACGCCGAACTGCGGCCCGGGAACATCATCATAAGGCGCGGCGTGCCCACTATCAGGCATGAACAGTTTACGATCCGCGACATTCAGGAGCTGTGGATCAACATAAGCAAGGATGCAGATTGGGATCTGTTCACATTGGTCGGGGGCAGTGTGGAAATGAAATCCCATCTGGAGACGCTGGACAACAAAAGCCTACGCTTTAAGCCCTTCAGCGTGTCCTTCGACCGCCAGGGCAGAATGAACGCAGATTTGAGTACCGATGGTGAGCAGGCGCTTCGGTTGATTGTCCCCGGAGGTGCTGCGCTGCGGGTTGAGGACGCCTTCCTTGCCATAAGAAACGGGGTCGTGCAGTCCAACTCCTATCTGCTGGGCAAGCTGGTGCTGCCCTTTGAAAAGGCGGACATACAGGGTCCCGGCGTGCCGGGAACCTATGCGGGCAGCCACCCCTATGAAAACGAGCTGGATGCGATTGCGGGCGCGCTGAACGCCGACGCCCTGAAAAATATGCCTGGCTTATCAGGAGCCATGCAGAAAGCGCTTGTTAAATACGGCGAGCGCGCGCAGCAAAACGGCCTGCTGGTGGTGCCCGACGATTTTAGTCTTCAGGATCAGTGCTCCTCGGTTTCCATAGAAGTACACGACTGGAGCGGCGCGGGTTTCACCATAGAATCGGCTGAGATGACGCCCGCGAATATGGCGGAGCGCAGCCTTACGATCAAAGAACAGCGCTCCCAGGGCATTGTTATAAAACCCACCGCGGTCAGCGTGGACCTGGACCGGGAAAACTTTATTCAAAAAGCCAATGCGGAAACGGGCGAAAAGATCATGACCCCCAAAGAAACCGAAAAGCCTTTCTGGGTTGGGCTTGTGATGCATGGCGGAACAGTTGCACTGCCTCCCGATTTCGTCCAGAAAGACGGCGGCGGAACTATTGAGTTTGCCCTTGCAAAGGGTGAAATGATCTACGATCTGAACGGCTTTAACTACCAGACCTATCTGTATAACGATGAAGGCGTACCGGCTGATTTCGGACCGGCGCTGGGCGGCTTTACGGACGTGTGGGTTTACGACTGCCTTCTGGATCTCTACGCTAATAAGGTCAATTTGGAAATCAACGCTGAAGTAGCTGTTGATCTGTTCAGAGGAAATCGCGTAGAGGCAAAGCTCTATACCAACAAAAAAGATAATGAAGATGGTAAAAAGGGTGAATTCCTCTGTTCAGTGGCTCCGACCACCATTGAGGATGCTCCGGCGACGGGCATTGATATGACCATCGACGGGGGTTGGTTCAGAAAAGAGGGCATGTATATCAGCGGATCGGTGGTGGCGGAAATCGACGAGATTCAAACAGGCGGCGAGCCCATGCCCTTTACCGATCTGATCGTGCCGGCAGATATAAGAAAAAGCGGCGCGATGAGTGAAGCAAAGCGCCAATACTCCGCCGTTGAGCTTGACCGCCCCATCAATATAGACTTCCAAGGCTTTACCATGGAAATTCGCGCCCTGGATATGACCTATAAGGAGCATCCGACTGGAAGCGCGCTTAAAAGCGATATTTGGCTCACGCTGCACGGCGCCACGCTGCTGGCTGAGAACATTCCACTCTCGTCGGACACTACCGATACGGTGGTGGTGGCTTGTCCCGTTTCAGATCCCCATCCGGTTGTGCTCTATGAGCAGTCACATTCGGTGCTGAACGCCAATTTTGACGGCTGCATCGAAGTTTCCGGCGTACTGGTTCCCAAGGCCGTGCCACCCGGAGGTGACGGGCTTGTGGAATTTGACACAGAGCAGTTAGGCCTTTCTTTCCTGAGCCAGCTCGATGTGGTGCCAGTCAACACTTCGGCGCGCTTTGGATATGACAGCGTTAAAGGCCGTTACTATTTTGTTGTCGGCATTGCCACCGCGCCAACTGTACAGGTTCCCTTCGGAGTCGGCAGAATGAACGATTTCGCCGGGCTTGTTTCCTACAATATGATCGCCGAAAGGGATAATCTGCGTAGGCTTCAGATCCCGAGCTACGAGGGGATGGAAGAGTTTATCAAACGGCAGCAGGTGGATCGGGAGGGCGGAACCTCCTTCGTCGCCGGCGTCAGCACGACGCTTGTCGTCATGGAGCTTTGCGAAATCCGCGATCTGTATTTTGGCTTTGAGAGCGGGCCGATTGTGGATGCCGGGGGAGAATTGTGGCTTCCCCTTAAAGTAGAAGCCATGGTCCAAGGCGATTCCGACATCTACACAAAGGTCGGCACGGCCGCCCTTCTCTACAGTCATCCCGAACGGTACTTTTCATTTAGCACAATAATCGATTTGAACGTTGCCGTAGCGCAGGTGGGTGGTACCTTGGGATTCGAATACAGCCCCCGCGTGTTTGGCGTATACCTCGGCTATCCGGAGATGCTGGGCGGGAGAATCGGCGTTATGCGCGTAGGGATGGGCGTCGGCTATCTTGCCGAGGACGATGCCGGGCGAATGATACGGATGCGGGCGGAATTCGGTTACGATGCGAACGTCGATATTTCCATAGTCTACCTGCGCGCCTATCTGTATGCGGGCGCCGACGGAGCCTATTATTTTGGCGGCTCTGATGCGGACAAAATAATCCTTGAGCTTTACCTCAAGGGTGGGGTAGACGGCGGCATCCGGGCGCTGGGAAGACGCTACAATATTATCAGTTTTTATCTTGATGCTAACGGTAAAATGACGGCGAAGTCCCCCTATGACTCGTGGCTGCTCGAAGCGTCCTGCAAGGTGTCCTACAGCCTGGACGTTTGGGTGCACTCCTTTGACGGCACAGTCACAGCGCGTTTTGATAAAAGGCTGGGATGATGCGCTGATTTTACCGTGCTGCCGGCATGGTAATAACGGATATATCCAACCGGCAGAGCCCCGGAAGCGGGAACACCCGGCTGTTTATCGCCATCGGCCTTGCGGTGCCTCTGTGCGGCGCGGCGGTCATCGTCATTGCGCGCCGCCGGAGGCGGCCGGGAGACTCCCAACAGCTGGCGCCGAAGAGCGAACATTTATGGAGGGATCGAACATGAGAAGAATACTATGGCTGTTTTTGGCTCTGGCTATGCTGTCGCTCTGCGCCTGCGGCGCGCCCACTGACAATCAAGGCGGCGCGCCTTTGGACACAGAGGCTTCCCCGCCCGGCGGCAGCGCGGCGACCGCCCCGCAGGGTGAGGAACCCGAGGCGCAGATACTCATTTATGATGCGGACGACATTCGGGTCTACTATCTCGGTTATGCCGACGAGCCGCTATACGGTCCGCAGGTGAAGCTGTACATCGAGAACGATAAGAATATAGAGGTCAGCGTTTATGCCCGCGATTTTTCAGCCAATGGGATCATGTTCACCGTTGGTTCCGACACGAGGGTTCCGCCGAGGGGGACGGCGAGGGATTCCATCTATATTGTCGATACAAATTTTGAGACCAGCGGTATAATAAGCGTTGAGAAGGTGGAGTTTTCTCTTGAAGTGATCAATGCCAAGGAGAAGTATCGCAAGAATTCAGATATAATCTCCATCGACATAAAAGACCCCGGGAGCTCAGGCGCACAGCCGGGCGCCGCCCCGGCTGGAAGCGAGCCGGAGATCAAAGAGCTGATCTATGAAACGGAAGAAATCAACATTTATTATACGGGCTTTGGTTTCTCACCCGCCGGCGACCTGCAAGTAGACTTCTGGATCGAGAACAATACGAGCCACCTCATCGAGGTTTCCGTAAATAATTTTTCTCTGAACGGCGTTGATGTGCTGCCGCCGATGAACGAGAGCGTCGCGGCGAATAAGGCATCAAAGGGTGAGTTGTTCGTCATCAAACCGGAGCTTGACCGGATCGATGCCGCCGGCTCCTATCAGATCCAATTCAAGTTTAAGATTAGCTTCACCGATGAGCGGCGTACAGACATATCGGATTTCATTACTCTTGACCTCACCGAGTAATGCTCACCGGGGAGTATGAGGCCGAATGCTGCGATCTCAAGATAGAGCGGCCATAAGATAACAGCGACAGCGCCAATATGGGCGTTACCTTGAATGCAGGAGCGATGATGGATGAAACACGGCCCCCATAAAGAGATCAGGGCGGAGAAACTGGCTGCTACGGTGCAAAGGGTCGGCGTGGCGGGCGGTCTATTCCGGCTTGTCAAAACGCTTGGTTTAGCTCTACTTCTGCTTGGGCTGGCGGTATTTCTTCTGTACATAGGGTTTCCGTGGTATATAGGGGCGGCCCTGATCGTGATTGCGGCAGGTATTGTTGCTTTCGATGTGATTGTCCTGAGAAGAACCGCCGCCGTGGATTTGAACGCTCCTAACGAGCCCGTTGATCAGAATATAGAGCCGGAAGCGGGCGAGGTTTTGCTGGATACCATCCCCGCCGTGATGCAATATGGAAAAACCCGCAGCGTTGCAGTCTTGGAGACAGGAAAGGTGCTGACCCCGGAGAATGCCCTGCTCATTACCAACAAAGCAATCTGGGTGCTGACCGTGCCTTTGCCCGGAGTGGACAAAGTTGTTGCGGGTGCGGATGTCGGCAAATGGCAGTGGATGTCGGCCTATCGGGATATCATCCATGCGCTACGGGGAATGATTTCTACCTTACCCCTGCATGAAGTATTGAAGCAAGGCCGGGCCAAACGGCTCATGGGATGGGATGAAATAAAAGGCGCGAAAACCCTGCCCTTTACCCAGGCCATTTCCCTGGTCAGAACAGACGGGAAAGCGTTCGGCTATTCCATCCGCTTAAAAGAGGATTATCAAAGGGCAAAAGACATCTTTAAGATTCCCTGATGCGAGATGACAGTACGGAGGGATAGCTATGGCACTGCACCGTTCGTTTAAGGAATATATAGCGAATCGCTATTATAACGAGCTGTTTTCAGCAGTTTCGGATTTTTTGCGGGATAACTGCGCAAATCTGAATGTTTCCTCACGATCAGTGCGTACTGTCGATAACGCGGAGCTTTCCGACATTAACGTTAAGCATGCTTATGTGGATAACCTGCCCGGCATGAAAATCGCGTTTGACATTCTGCTGGAAGCGGAATTCGAGATTTCCGAGGTGGATAGGCATACAGACCGCTTTGATGAAAAAAGGGAATGGTTCAAACTCTCCTGCTCCGGCGACCTTTCGCACAATCTTGGTGATTTTACAATTTCCCACATTGAGGAATACAATATTCGCAATCAGCAGCTGAACCCCCTGTCAGACAGCCTTGTACCAATTATTAAGAAAGAGCAGTTGGAGACGGTTGCTCGTAGTTTTCTTGAGCTTTACTATCCCGAGGCAATTTATGCCCCGACACCGATTGATCCCCTTGTGCTTACCCAGCGCATGGGGATTTCTTTTCAGCTAAGACATATTACTTCGGATTTTTCCACATTTGGGCAGATATTTTTTGCGGATTGCGAGGCCGAATACTACGATAAAAAAACCGGCTCCAGCAAGACCATCCCAGTGACGAAGGGGACGATCTTCGTTGATCCCGACGCGTACTTTCTGCGAAATCTCGGATCGGTGAACAATACCATTATCCATGAATGTGTGCATTGGGACAAGCACAGAAAAGCCTTTGAACTGGAGCGTCTATACAACGAAAATGCCACTCAGATCAAATGTCTGGTTGTTGGCGGCGTGAAGGACGCAAAGGTTTGGACTCCGACAGATTGGATGGAATGGCAGGCCAATGCGCTGACGCCGCGTATTCAAATGCCCTTCACGCAGACTAAGGTGAAAGCAGCGGAACTAATCGGGGAATATATGCGGCGCTACCCCGGTTCCGCGCTGATTGATATCATGGAACCTGTTATTGATGAATTGGCGCTCTTTTTCGGGGTTTCAAGGATGGCTGCCAAGATCCGCATGGTTGATCTTGGATATGAGGAGGCCATCGGAACCTTTACATATCTTGATGGCCGATATGTCAAACCGCATACCTTCAAAAAAGGAGAGCTGGAGCGAAACCAAACCTTTTCCATCAGTGAGCGCGACGCCATTGTGGAAAGCTTCATGAATCCCGCCTTGCGTGAAAAAGTGCAAAGCGGACGGTATTTATTTGTTGATTCCCATATCTGCATGAATAATCCGAAGTATATTGCGGCAGATCACGCCGGCAATCTTTGCCTGACCCAATATGCCCGGCATCATATTGATGAATGTTGCCTTTTGTTTGATCTGTCGATCCCAAAATCAGCGAATAAATACGGGCAGCAATTTTACAAAGAGTGTGTTCTCTATCGTGATGCAACCTCCGATATCGTGTTTGAGGCCTGCTTTAGTGATTCCGGGATTAACAATGATGTTGACGCCAGGTCAAAGGCCATTTGTGATTATACCAAAGAAGTGGCGGAGGTGCTGCAAAAAATGCCCGGAGGCTTTTCCGGAGCGCTCACATTCCTTATGACTTGGAAGGGAAAAACGGTGGAGGCTCTTGCCAGTGACTGCTGTCTTGCGCCGAAGACGATACAGCGAATGCGAAATGATGAGGCATACGAAACCACAATTGAATCAATCGTTGCGATTTGCGTCGCCCTGCAGCTGCCGCCCATGATAAGCCATGCGTTAATCAGCCGGGCAGGGTGTTCGCTTGGCATGAGCGAAAAGCATGTCGCCTATCAATTTATCCTCACCTCATTCTACACCCGGCAAATTTACGAGTGCAATGAGATGCTTCAGCGGTTTGGGTTTGAAGCTCTGACCAAAGAACCATAAAACATCTTTTGCCAGCCCGGACATTCCATGTCCGGGCCTTTTTATATTCTAATGTAATAATCCCCGTGTTTCCTCCCCGATGAAAAGCTTGAAAAGGCTTTTCATCGGGGAATTTTTGCGTTCTATGCCCAGATTGCCGGACATTCCATGTCCGTGTAAGGGTGCGGGATCGCCGCTAAAATGATAGCTGTAAGGGACAAGCCGTTCCTTGATGCATATAGCAGCCGCCTGCGCAGGGTGTTTTCCGGTGCTATATGACAACAAGTAAATAATCTGCGGCCGACCACCGGAAAGTGATAGCTGCAGTCCGAAATGGAGAGATCCACTTGGGCTGTATCCTCATTTTCTGTGGTCTGGCTCACCATGTGAACTCTCCGTTTCGGTCAACGCCGAAGGGAGAGTTTTTTGTGCAAAACTGGAGAAAAACACGTAACTACCGTAAAGTCAAGAACCCCGATGGCAGCTTCACCTATCTCATTAAAGCGGAGGACAAGTATGTGCCAGTCAGCAAAGCGGTCTATACCGTCTACGCACAGTCGGAGCGGCAACTGGAGTACATGGCGCTTGATTTGAAGCGTGACCGCATACTCCAAGATGCGGACGGCAAGGCGGTCTTGGATCAAAACGGACAACCCATCATTCTGCCGGAGCGTGAAGTGTCGCTGGACAAGCTCATGGTCGATGAGTGGGATTACCCCTCGTCCGCTCCCTCGCCGGAGTCGGTTGTGCTTGACCGGCTTGAAATCGCGGCGCTCCACCAGAGCCTTTCATCCCTTGCGGCTGAGGAGCGCGCCCTCATCGAAGCCATGTTCTTCGAGGGACTGACCGAGCGGGCGTATTCCGAGCAAAGCGGCATTCCGCAGAAGACCGTCAATGACCGCAAAAACAGGATTCTTAAAAAATTATATCATCTTTTGAAAAAATAATCCGCTCAAAACCCCACATCAGCGTGACCCCTTATGAGAGGGATAAAACCTTCTCCCGCTCCTTGACAAACACCTGGACATTCGCCCCGGTTATAGACAAGACACAACCGGGTACGAAACCGCCCGGCGCCGCGCGCGAGGATCGTACAGTGGAGTCATCCGCTGGCACGGGAGCGCCCGCGCTTTCGTTCTTCCCAGCCGTCCGTTGAGGACGGCTGGGCTTAGGAGTGGAAGTCCGGCAGACACAAGGCGCCCCGCGATTATGGTACTTCCCTGAACCTGTCTGGTAAAGGGCCCGCGATGAAGGGAAAGCGGGGGAATGCCCGCCGCGTTTGAAAAAGAATGCGGCCGGATTTCATGCGTGGCTCTGTCCACGGCTCGGCGGTGTCACTATTTTCATCAACAACAATCCGCGTACCGTAACGGTATAGTTTACGGCAGGCGGTTGGAATCCGCGGACAGGCGCCCAGCCTGTCCGCGGCATCGAGCCGCTTGCCACCGAGGGGGTTAGAAAATGACCATAGAAACGGATCGCCTTCACGCAGATGAAATCATATATAAACCGCCGGCGGAGATGCCGCGCGGCGCAAGCAAACATGGCAAATTCCTATTCTCCGCTTACGGCTGCGCCCTGATGGAGCGCCGGACGGACGGCGGGGCATATGTCTATACCGCAGTCAACCTGTCCTCTGAGAAAACCGAAATCCTCAGCCGCCGCAAGCTGCGCTTGGGCGAGGATGCTTTCGTTGACATGGCGGCCAGGATCAGCATGTTATCCATCCTGGGAGACAGCCGGTTTGCCATTGACAAAGCTCCCGGCGACCGGCCGGATAGCGCCCGTCTGACCGAAACCGTACGGCGCATCTTCACAGAGATTCTGCCCCTGCATGGTTACGCCCTGCGGGAGAAGCAGCTGGAGCTGGCGGAGCATATCCTCGATGTCATCGGGCGCAGGGGCATTTCCCTTGCCGAATCCGAGGTCGGCACCGGCAAGACCCATGCCTATCTCGTCGCCGCACTGCTCGCCAAGCGCGGCCGGCTGAACGACTTCTGGCTACGCGGCCGCTATCCGCGCCAAAGCTGGACTGAGTCTGCGCATATGCCGATTATCATCTCCACCTCCAGCATCGCGCTTCAAAACGCTATCGTGACCGGCTATATCCCCGAACTGTCGCGGATTCTCCAGCAGCATGGCATTATCCGCACCCCGCTGACCGCCGTGGTGCGCAAGGGGAAGGAGCATTTCATCTGCGAAAAGCGGCTTGAGCGATATTATGAGAGCGCGGACGAGCGGACGAGGGCGTTCCTTACGCCGTACATCGGGCCGTGTGCGCCCTTTGACCTGACCGGGGCTGACACCCTCACGCCCCACATGAAGCGCGGCGTGTGCGTTGCCGGGGGCAAGTGCGCCGCTTCCTGCTCCCATGCCCGGCGGTGCAGATATTTTGAGTATCTGCGGGAGAGCAACGATGCCAGTATGGATTTTCAGATCACCAACCACAATTATTTTCTCGCCGACGTCCTGCACCGCGCCGATGGAAGGCGGCCGCTTCTGCCGCATTATCAGATGGTTATCATCGACGAAGCGCATAAATTTCTGGACGCCGCCCGCTCCATGTACGGCATGGAGCTAACAGACGCGGAGCTTCCCGCTCTGGCAACGGAAATCCATGCCTTTACCACGGATAAATCCTTCGGCGGCGTTAATGTCCACAGGCTTGCGAAAAAACTGGAAGAACAAAGCGCCAAACTGTTCCGCAGACTGAACGCCAATATTGCCGGGCTGGATGCGGACGACGATGTGGAGCGGTTCCCCGCCGTCTTGGACGCCGAAGCCGCCCGGCATCTCAGAAACATCCCCGGCATTGCCGCGGATATTACGGAAGCCTGCGCCGACAGCCATGTACAGCCCACGCATAGGGAACGGAAAAGCAAAGCGCTGTGGCGATTGGAGCTGGCGGCGGAGCGGGCATCTAAGCTGCGGGTGCAGAGTAATCTCATCTGCTGGCTGGAGAAGCGCACGGAGGGCGAAGCGGAAACCAACGCCCTTTGCGCCATCCCCAAGGACTTGGACGCCCGATTGCACCGCGATCTCTGGAGCCAGGGCATCCCCATTGTTCTCACCTCCGGCACGCTATCCGCATCGGGGGACTTTACCCGCACAAAGGATACGCTGGGGCTGAAGCATCTGTCCCAGCGGGTTCTCGCCCAGACGAGCATGCCGTCGCCTTTTGACTACAAAAATAACACCTTGCTGTATGTCAGCAACGCCGTGCCGTTTCCCAACCAGCAGGATAAGCGTTATCTTGCGGCGGTCGCGGATGAGATCGAGCGCCTGGTGCGGATGTCGCACGGGCATGCCGCCGTGCTGTTCACCTCATACAACGCCATGGGCCAGGTGTTCGCCATGCTGAAAGAGCAAAATCTTCCGTACCCCATGTTTCAGATGGGGCGCAGGGATACCGCCGCCCTGGAGAAGTTCAAAACCAGCGGCAACGGCATCCTGTTCGCGTCCGGCTCGTTTTGGGAGGGCATCGATATTCCCGGCGACGCGCTTTCTCTGCTTGTCATCGTCAAGCTGCCCTTTGCCGCTCCCGATCCCATATCCGGCTACGAGCAGACGCTGTACAGCGGTATGGACGCATACAAGGCGCGCGTGCTTGTGCCGGAAATGCTCATCAAGCTCAAGCAGGGGTTCGGTCGGCTGATCCGCACCGAAACCGACACCGGCGTTTGCGCCATTCTGGACTCCCGCGCGCGGGAAGGTGGCGCCTATCACAGCCGGGTGTTGAACGCTCTGCCGGATTGTCCGCTCGCATCCGATGCCGGGGACATTTGCCGCTTTATGACGAAGCGCAAACCGCTCGCCTATTTTTCAACGACCGAGGAGGGATTCCATAATGAATGACAATCTGAATCTGCAGGATTTGGTTGATATCCGTGATGTGTGCGTGGACAAGGATTTGCCCAAGCAGGAACGCATCAACGAGTTTGTACGGCAGATCAAAGATCCTTATCATTTTCGCTGCGGGAAATTTGTGGTCACCGCTCGGTTCGCCGAAGACGGCCCCACGCTGGAAGAATGCCTGCAAAGAATTATCGCCTAAACCGCCTGAAACCCGAAAGAATGACTTGTAACCGCCGCCGAAGAGAGTTAACATGGGACTGGGAAAAGAGCATATTGGAGTCTCCGGTGGGAATACCCCGCCGGAGCGGACCCATTCCTGATCACTTCTGATTCGCGGCGAGACCCGTGAAAAAAGGAGTGATTTGTTATGTCTGAAACAAAATACAGGGCAGCGAAATACATCCGTCTTTCCTACGCCGACGACAAAGACGGCGAATCCAACAGCGTGGAAAACCAGCGGAAGCTGCTGGACAGTTTCATTGCCACCCAGCCGGACATTGAGGCGGTGTCCGAAAAGGTGGACGACGGCGTTTCCGGTATCGTCTTTGACCGCAAGGCGTTCAAGGAAATGATGGCCGAGATTGAAGCCGGGGAAATCAACTGCGTCATCGTCAAAGACCTCTCCCGCTTTGGGCGTGAGTACATCGAAACCGGGCGCTATCTGCGCCGCATCTTCCCGGCCTACAATGTCCGCTTCATCGCCCTCAATGACAATATTGATACCTTGCGGGATGATATGGACGACCTGGTGGTGGGCGTCAAGTCCATCATCAACGACGCCTACAGCCGGGATATCTCAGTCAAGACCCGGTCAGCGTTAAACATCAAGCGGGATCATGGCGACTATGTGGGCGCCTGCCCCATCTACGGCTATCGCCGCTGTGAAGAGAACAAAAACCAACTCGCCGTTGACGAATACCCCGCATCCATTGTGCGGGACATCTTCCGCATGAAGATCGACGGCATGAGCGCGCTAAAAATCGCCGAAACGCTGAACAGCCGGGGCGTGCTTTCCCCGATGGAATACAAGCGCGACAGGGGTCTGCCCCATCCAAAGGGCGGCTTTGCGGATACGCCCGACGCCAAATGGTCTGCCACCGCTATCTTCCGTATCCTGAACGATGAGACCTATACGGGGACACTGATCCAGGGGCGGCGTGGAACCCTAAACTACAAAATCAAGGACACTGTGGACAGGCCTGAATCGGAATGGAAACGCACCGAGAACGCTCACGAGGCCATCGTCAGCCTACAGGACTTCAACCTTGCCCGGCGCATCATGCAGCTCGACACCCGCACCGCGCCGGGCGGCGACAGGGTTTACCTGTTCTCCGGTCTGCTCATCTGTGGCTGCTGCGGCGGCAGGATGACCCGCAAGACCAACCGCTACAAAGGCAGCGAATATTTCTACTATTATTGCCCCACAGGGAAAAAGAACGGCTGTGACGGCGTGGGCATGATTCGGGAGCAAGACCTCATCCAGTGCGTGCTGGAGAGCGTAAAGGGGCATATCTCTGGAATTGCGTCCCTGGATTCGGTGCTGGCCGTCAGCGATGGACGCAAAGCGGCGATTGCCCTTGCCCGCCAGCTCGGACAGCAGATTGAGGACAACGAGCGTCAGCTTGCGAAGATTACCGGTTTCAAATCCTCGCTGTATGAAAACATGGTCAGCGGCCTGCTGACAAAGGACGACTTCAAAACCTTGAAAGCAAAATACGCCGCCGATGAGCTTCGCCTACGGGACGCCATTGCCGCGCTGGAGGATGAGCGGGGCAACGCCCTTGACGGCAGGGCCGAGCGTTTGCGCTGGATGGAGCATTTCCGCAAGTTCGAGGGTTTGGAGGCGCTGGATCGCCGAACGATGGTCAACCTTGTGCGCAGCATTCGTGTGCTGGACAAGACCGAGTTGAGCGTGACATTCCACTACCAGGCGGAGTATGCACAGGCTCTCGCGCTTCTTCGGCAGGAGGTGGCATAATGGCACGGAAAAGCAGAAAAGAAACCTCAATGGTTCCGACCATACAGAAACAGCCCGTTGTCTATCATGCCGCCGCCTACATCCGGCTCTCCAGCGACGCCAAGCGCAAGCCGGGGGATTCCCTCGAAACCCAACAGGATATCATCGAAAACTTCATCGCGACGTCTCCCGACATTCAGCTCACCGAGGTCTATATTGACAATCAGGCCACCGGCACCAACTTCGATCGCCCCGCCTTTCAGCGGATGTTTGCGGATGTGGAGAGCGGCAGGATCAACTGTATCATCGTCAAAGATCTTTCAAGATTTGGCCGCAACGCCATCGACTGCGGATACTACATCGAAAAGCAACTACCCGCCCTGGGCGTGCGGTTCATCGCCGTGACCGATGCCTTTGATTCTCTTGAGGGGGACGGCGGTATCCTGCTGCCGCTCAAAAATATCATAGCTGAATCCTATGCCCTGGACATCAGCCGCAAATGCAGAAGTGTGCAGCGGCAGAACATTCAGGACGGGCGCTTTGTGGGCCGCATGGCGCCCTATGGCTTTGCCAAGTCAACCGAGGATTGCCACCGCCTGGTGGTGGACGAGGAGGCCGCCGCCATCGTGCGGCAGATATTCGGCTGGGCTGCCAGTGGTATGGGCGTCGGAGAAATTATACGGACGCTCAACGAGCAGAGCGTGCTTCCACCCAGCCATTATAAATGGGAAAAGGGTCTGATTACAAACAAAAGACTGCTGGGCAAGCCCTTCTGGCAAAAGCGCACGGTCATGGATATTCTCAGGGACCGGGTCTATGTGGGAGATATGGCGCAAGGAAAGACCCACACGTCGGGCGGTAAGCAAAATTCCATTCCGCGCGAGGAGTGGATTTGTGTGCCTAACACCCATGACGCTGTTGTTTCCCAAGAATTGTTCGACCGGGTGCAGGAGCGGCTTCGCCATTGCTCCGAACGGGACAAGGCTGTGCGCAGTACCGCAGTTGCGTATTCTCCCCATCTGTTCAGGGGCAGGATATTTTGCGCCCACTGCGGTCATCCCATGCACCGCCACCGCCAGAATAAGGACGGTACTTACTGGTACCGCTGTGAATCCCAGTGGAAATACCACAAGGGCGCATGCTATCAGGTGTCGGTGAAGGAGGAAGAAATCAAAACCGAGGTGTTTGCCCTGCTCCGCAAGCACGCTGAAGCAATACTGGGCGGGTATGTCCATCGGGAGCGTATGACGCCGGTAAAGAATGCCGCCGCCGAGACCGAGCTGGCAGAGATCAACCGGGAGCTGGCATCCAGCGGGCATTTTCTCAAAAGTCTTTATGAGAGCTTGATGGGTGAAATCATTACCGCCGACGAGTTCGCCGCCATGAAAGCGGATTATGAAGGAAAAATCAAAGCCCTGTCGAAGCGGGCCGATCAGCTCCGCGCCAAACGGCGGGAGCGGCGAAACGAGCGGGAATCCTATCAGGACTTCGCGGACGCCGTTTCGGAGGCGCTGGCGGAGAGTGAATTGACCGCCGACACCGCCCAGCGGCTGGTGGAGCGGATTCACGTTCGCCGTGACAAGAGCTTTGAGATCGTCTTTCGCTTCAGGGATGAATTTCGGGAGGTGAAGTGCGTTGGCTAATTTGATCATCGCAAAATATATCCGGCTTTCGTTGGACGACAGCCATACCGACAGCATGAGCCTGGGGCATCAGCACCTTTTGTTGGATCAGTACATCGCCGATTCCGATTTGGACGGCCCGGTGCGGGAGTTTGTGGACAACGGCTTCTCCGGCCTGAACTTCGAGCGTCCCGCCGTGCAGGAGCTTCTAGAGCTGGTAAAGGACGGGCGGGTCGGCTGCATCCTGGTCAAAGACTTCAGCCGTTTTGGTCGCAACGCCATCGAGACCGGTTACTTCATTGAGCGGGTGTTCCCGCTGTACCGGGTGCGCTTTATCTCAGTTTCCGACCACTTCGATTCTGCACAGCATGATGGCGACACCGGCGGTATGGAGGTGGCGTTCAAGTTTTTAATGAGCGAATATTACAGCCATGACCTTTCGAGGAAAATCAGCAGCGCGAAGCAGGAAAAAGCCCGCCGGGGCGAGGCAGTGAGAAAAAACTGTGCTTTTGGGTACAAGCTGGACGATAACCGGAAAATGGTCATCGACCCTGAAGCCGCCGAAACAGTGCGCATCATCTTTGAGATGTACGCTGCCAGCAGGAGCATTTCCAAGATTGAGAAACGGCTTTACGAGGAGAATCGGCCCACACCCGCCGCGTGGAAGAAGTATCGATGCAGGACCGCCGAAACCGAGGAGTTTCGCTGTGTGTGGCAGAAGGGCACTATCCTGAGTATTCTGCAGGACGAGCAGTATCTTGGCACCTACACGGCGCTGAGAACCAAAACGAAGGAGATCGGCAATCCCAACCGGGCGCCAAAAGCCAAGGAGGATTGGGTCAGAATACCAGACCATCATCCGGAAATTATTCCGAGGGAATTGTTTGATGCGGTGCAGGAAAGTTTTCGCACAAAGGGCGAACCCCTGCGCAAGCGAAAGGTGGGAACATCCCAGCGGTATCCTGCATCGGACTCGCCCCTGAAGGGTAAGGTTGTCTGCGGCGTCTGTGGGCATTCCCTGCGGCTGAGCAATACGAAAAACGCCGCGTTCCATTGCTGGTTCACCCGCTCGGCGCCGGACATCGCCTGCCACAAGCTGCGCGTCCCAAGTGGGGAACTGGAGGATGCGGTGCGTGAGGCTGTGGTACGGCAATCGAAAATCGTTCTGAACCTTGATCAGGACGATATGCGGAGCTTTCGCTCCAAGCGGCAGTTGGAATCCGAGTGTAGACTGCAGGAACTCCAAAGCGAAAAGCAGCGCCTTTATGAGAGCCTGGTGCTTGGGGATATCCGTCCCGAAGAATACAAAGAGCGGAAGAAAGTATTGGATGCCGCCCTTGTCCGGCAGCGGGACGTCCACGAGGTCATCTGTGAACAGGAAGAAAAAACAGCCCCCAGCGCAGCTTCTATTCAAGCGGCGCGGGAGGCGTTGGACGCAGATAAACTTGGGCAGGAGCTTGCCGACCTGCTGATCGACAAGGTGTTGGTTTATCCCGATAACCGTATTGAGATTCAGTGGGGAGCTTCGGGATTTGGCTGCATTGATGCGGCTGGCGCGGATGATCTTTGGGTCGCTATTTGAGCACGCGGGCAAACGCACACAAAATATGTCAAGCCCAAGAACTTGTAATAAGAATTTAAGCATAGCAAATAGCGCGCACATCAGGGAAGCCTTTATATTTAAGCAAAACGGACGCTTCAGCACAGAGGTGTCCGTTTTGCTTCGTAGATTTAGGGATAAGATTAATAATTATATCAATTTTGGCAATAGTCCGTGTATTCAGAGATCCGTTGGAATTACCCGTTAATCACCATAATCCCTGTCATATTCAAGGATATCCCCGCTCACAGCATCGATTTCATATTCATATTCGATGTTGTTGTGCTTGAACTCCACATCGTAAACCATGCGGCCATCACTGCGTTCCAGCTCGACTTCCATGTGCCTGACCTCAGATTCCGAGAGGCCCGCATGGGAGAGCGCGATAGACTTTGCTTTTGCCTCCCCAATGTAGGATGTGTCTGCACCGCTTTGTGTTCCTGGACTGTTTTCAACCGGTTTCGTCGGAATGGTATAGTTTTCAACCTCATGGTCGTATTCGAGAATTGCGCCGCTCAAGGCATCAATTTCGTAATCATATTCGGTGCGGCCGCTGTAAAACTCCACATCGTAAACCATGCGGCCGTCATCGCGTTCCAGTTCAACCTTGATAAATGTCACTGCGGATTCCGAAAGGCCCGCATGGGAGAGTGCGATCAACTTTGCCTTCGCCTCCCCGATATAGGTTTCAGCTGCGTTGCCGGAGCCTGAACTGCCCGCTTGCGGCTGCCGCCTGGGATCAATGTCTCGGCTTACAATCTGCCCGGTCAGGGCGTCGATTTCGTACTCATACTCTGCGTCCGAAGTGTAAAATTCCACCTCATACACCATGCGTCTGTCGTCAAAATCAAGCTCTATTTTGCTGAAGGTGGCTGTCGTTTCCGAAATGCCGGCGTCAGCGAGTGCGATAGATTTTGCCCTGTTCTCCCCGATATAGGCGCTGCTGGACGCCCGGCCGCTTGAGGATACACCCACGAGTTCAACCTGCCTGTTTAAAATAAGCAGGTTGATGTCGTTAATCGGCAGCGCCGCAATGTCAGCGAAGGCATACCGGCCATCCGCGCTGACAACCAAGTCGACAAGCGCAGCCTTGCCCAGGGATATCTCATGCTCGTCAGCAAGGGCCTTGAGGCGTTCATCGCCGGACATCGTCTGACTGAGCACCGCACCGTCGATGGAGTAAGCATTCAACAAGCTACTCACCTCATCTGACAGCCGTTTTTGTAATTCGGAGCCCCGTTGTGTATTCGCATTTTCCACCGAGATTAAGATGGAGTTTTTGGCTTCATCCACATAGCCGTATTTGAGCATGGAGCCGATCAGCGCGTTTACCGCCACATTCAGATCGACATTTTTGAGGCTCATATCGTCCAGCACAGTCACGGCATCCCCGTCCCGCGGGATCGTCGCCAGCACTTTTTCAGCCCGATTGAGCTTAAGCTCAATGCTGGGGTTGACATCAAGACTGACAATCGAATCCACAGAATAATACTGATGGGCAAAGTTCCCTCCAAGGACGAGCATCAACATAGCTGCGGCGCCTGCCGCCCATTTGAGCCAAGGGGCTTTACTCTTGATACGGTAAGATGTGTTAACCGGCATACTGATGATATTCTCTTTCATCGCAACAGATGCGCTTGTCATATCTGTTTCTCCTTCCTGTTGTGCATAATCAATCTGTTCACAACGAAGGAGGATACTGTCGAGTACATCGGGTGTATTGCTGTTCACGGCGCTTTTAAGGCGGCTGAGAATTCCTTTATTACCCATGCAAATCGTCCTCCTTCAGGTGTTTTTTGAGCTTTGACAGGGATCTTTGATATTTGGACAGCACCGTTGACAGAGGAAGCTTCATAAATTCTGCTATTTCCCGGTGCTTGTATCCGACAACGCTATATAGCAGTACAATCTGGCGTTCCTCATCGGTGAGGATGGTCAAGGCTCCTTCCAACATAATGCGGTCATTGCGTTCTCCGGTGAAATCATGCGGATCTGCGAGGTCTTTCCGTTCATCTGAAAGCGGCTCGGTCTTTTTGCCCTCCCGCAACAGCATTAGCGACTGGTTTCTCACAATAGTCAGAATCCATGCCATCGGCTTGCCCTCGGAACGGTAGGATTTTGCTGATGTATAAATCTTCACATAAACATCCTGCATAACATCCTCGGCGTCTGGCTGGTTGCGTAAAATTGACAAGGCAAAGCCATAGACCGCGGATTTGGTCTGATGATAAAGAACTGATAACGCCTCTTTGTCGCTGTCTGCAATATGCACGAGGAGAGCGTCGAGTCCTTTATCCGATTTCCGCGTTCTCGATTTCTGATTTTCTGCTGTAATGGCCATAAATAATAACATACAATTCACCCTGTCATTATATCAATGCGTGGGAGCGTGGATTTATTGCAGACAATCAAAAAGTTTCTGTCAACAAGATTGCCCGACACCTCTCATGACCGCCAATCTTTTAAAAAACAAATTAAAACAAAGCAACTTTGTCATATAACCTAAAGCTGCCAAGCTAATAGAGAAGAGCACCAATCGTAAAACCTGTACTCAATTATACACCAGAACAAAGACCGCGAACAGAACCGTACAGCGATGATTTCTCGATTTAAGGAACCGATAATTATCGTGAATGAAAATGCAGGGAGGGCTCGTGGCATCGATATGTGTACCTTTTGGGAATGACGTCAGAGCTTAGTTCCGCGTTTCGACTGCATGTTGCTGATATACCTGGTTTGAATGTGTTGTGACGTATTTAGAATATAGTCAGATATTTTTACTATATTTGAACTATCACCTGTTGCTTATCAATTAAGTCATCTAATATAAACAGGAGCAAACTACTATTGAAAATCGTAGCGGTTCTCTCACTTTTTGCAATGTATCGGTGTTGATTTCGATGTACTCCATAACTTGGCGGTACAAGGAGCAAAAGAAGATACTGGATGCCGCCCTTGGCCGGCAGAGAGATATCCACGGGGTCATCTGTGAACAGGCAGAAAAAAGTGCCCCCAGCGCGGCCGCAATCAAGGCGGCACAGGAGGCACTTCAATCGGATGAACTTAGGAGGGAGCTTGCCGACCTGCTGATCGACAAAATATTGGTTTATCCCGATAACCACATCGAGATTCAGTGGAAGGTTTCGGGTTTCGGCTGCATTGATGCGGCTGACACGGATGGCTTTTGTGTCGCTAATTGAGTGTGCAAGTAAATAAGCATGAAAATATGTCAAGCCCGAGACAAATTTCTTTTTGTCTCGGGCTTGACATTTGGGTGGTGCGGATGAGAGGAGTCGAACCCCCACGGTTGCCCGCTAGATCCTAAGTCTAGTGCGTCTGCCAATTCCGCCACATCCGCATGATGCTCTCAGACAGCAAAATTGATTATACTACTGGGAAATTGCTTTGTCAAGGACATTTTTGAATGATTTATTTTTAAATTTTACCAGTTCTTCGAAGCTGTCTATTATGTCTATATCATTAAAGGTCAGGGTTTGTCCCGTTATTTTACACAAATTAACTGAATATGCAACAGGCTTTTGATATTCCTTCGCATAATTTACCATATGCGATGTGCCGCCTCTCAATCCCCCTTCAACTATTATTACTCCTTCTGAAACAGCTGCTATAAGTCTGTTCCTGTCTATGAAGGAATTTTTTTCAGCCTTGTAAGGAGGAGGCAGTTCAGATATGATTAAGCCCCCGTTATAAATAATAGTGTTGTACAAGGACCTGTTTTGTTTTAAAACATTAAGGTGGCCTGAAGGTACTACTGCAACGGTTCTTCCCTTTGCCTGAAGGCATCCGTAGTGAGCCGCTTCATCACAGCCTGCGGCAAAACCGCTTACAATACAGCAGTTATCTTCGGTCAGCCTCTCTGCCAGTATTGAACTTATTTCATATCCTTCCTGGGACGGAGTTCTTGTGCCTACTATTGCTATGTTGTTTCTATCATTCAAAAGCTCCAGGTCGCCGTCCGCATATAATATCAGTGGCTTGTCTTCTATTGATCTGAATTTGTATGGATAGGTTTTATCATATACACCGATAATTTTAATTTTATTTTTTTTGCAGCATTCAAAAATTACTGCTGCTTCCCTTTCGATTTTCTCTTCATCAATTTTTAGCCTTTTGAGATTCATTTGGCTAATCATTTTTAAGACTTCAGAAAAGTTGTTCAGCCTTATGTTTTTAAATTCTATGTAAGATAATATTTTACTGATAGTTTTTCTTCCCAATCCGTTAATCAGGTGCAGTCTGATTAAGTCCTCGTTGCTTATCATCTTTCTCCCTTTGAATGGTAATGAATTAATCATACCCTGAGATTAATATTACCTATTATAATACATCACTACGTAATATTGTGTTGTTTTTTAGAATAAACGAAAGGTGTGTTTTTACATTTTACCACAAAATTCTACAAAAAGAACTATTCTTTTATTCAGAATAGTTAAGAATATTTAATATATTTATATTGTGTACATATATTTAATATAAATATAAGGGGTGGGTTCATGAATAGAAGAAGAAATATGCCGTATATCGCACGGAATAAAATAAAAAGAGCTAAAAAGCCTGAAATACTGCAATTATTAAGCGAAGCAGAGCTTGACGGAGACAACTCCAATATCCAGACAGGTTTTGTCAGTGTATCTGTAAACACAGCTTTGGGTGCCGTTCCTGTCAGGGATGCCGTTGTTACCCTATATGTGACAGACCTGGAAGGTAACGAAGAAGCCTTGTACCATCTGGTGACGGACATAAGCGGAAAGGTTCCCAAGATGGCTCTTCCGGTGGTATATAACCCCCAGGACCCGCTGGGAAGCCGGGCGTTTTTTTTCTCAACATATAATCTAAGAATACAGGCAATCGGTTATTATACTTCAAATATTATAGACTTAAGGGTTTTTCCCGACACGACAACTAATTTTACTGTGACGCTGATACCTGTCAGTGAGGGCGGAGATGAAGATGAAGGAGAACGGACCATAGTAATACCTTCAAGCCCTATTGATGAATCCAATGTGTGAGGTGTTAAAATGAGTGTAACAACAATCCAGCAGACATTTCCCGAATCACCGCTTAAGCTTGGTGATGACAGCCAGTATGTACTTATTGCAAAAGAGGCATTAAATGTAATATCTGTAAACTATCCTGCCATACCAGTGCTGGTAGCCGTTAATACAGTATTTGATGAAAATATGGAAGCTGCAGTGAAAGAATTTCAAAATATATTTGATCTTCCGGTAACAGGTATAATCGATATGGCTACATGGTTTCAAATAGGAACCGTACAAGCAACTGTGCTAAGGCTTGCAGAGCTTGCAGGCAGAGGAGTTTTAGTGGGTGATACGGTTGAAGATATCACGGAAGTAGAAGAGGGGGTTCAGGTTCTTCCAAGGGTTCAAATGGTTCAGTTTTTTTTAAACGTTTTGTCGGCTTTTTATGATTCAATAAATGCAGTTGATATCAACGGCATTTTGGGACCTGAAACACGAAACGGCATAAGAGAATTTCAAAAAACCATGGGGCTTCCAACAACAGGAATAATCGATGAGGAAACATGGATTGCAATGTATAACAGCATTCTTGGAATTTTAAGAGAGTTGCCGCCTGTGGCCGTTCAGCTGCCTTCCCTGCTTTATACAGGCACCGTATACAGCGAAGGCTCGGAAAGGCCGGGAGTATTAATAATACAAGAGATATTAGCATATATTTCAACTGTAAATTCCGATATACCCTTTGTTCAGCCGGATGGTATATTTGGTCCCGAAACAAGGGCTTCCGTATCAGCCTTTCAAAGATACTACGGTCTTGAGGAAGACGGAATTGTGGACGAAGAAACATGGAACAAATTAATTAGTGTTTACAGGGAATTGAGATTCGGTGATACAAATCTACTTCCTGATGCAGGCGAAAGCTTGATACAATAATGAAAACAAGGTGATAATATGAGTATTGATAATGTAAATGTATTTATTCCCGAGGCTGGCCTTCCCCATGTGATTGTGCCTTTTCCCCTTTATATAACCGTTCATTTGGGACCTCCCGACGAAGATGCACTGAATGTAACTGTTCCATATTTGGATTATATTAAAAATGTGGGCTCAAGTGAATTGTATCCCACCTGGCCGGAAGAAGCTTTAAGGGCAAATATTAATGCAATTTCTTCTATTGCAATGAATAGAATCTTTACGGAATGGTACAGGTCACAAGGTTATGAATTTGATATTACAAATACCACCCAGTACGACCAGGCCTATGTTCACGAGAGGGGTATTTTCGACTCCATCTCCAATATTGCAAATGAGGAATTCAATAGGTATATTGTCAGAAATGGCTTCATTGAGCCAATGTTTGCAACCTTTTGCGACGGGAGAGTTTCTGTGTGCGACGGGATGCATCAATGGGGTTCTGTTAGTTTGGCTAATCAAGGTTATACATCAGAAGATATTCTCAGGTATTACTACGGCGATGATATAACTTTAGTCGATAGTACAACTGCAGTTGTGATTACAGGAACCTATCCCGGTGAGCCCCTTTCACTAGGCGATTCAGGAATAGATGTATTCAGAATGCAGCATTCACTGAGGAATATAAGCGACAGTTTTCCCTTGATTCCCCGTGTTGAAATAACAGGTTTTTTCGATGAAGAAACTGAAAATGCTGTAAAAGTATTTCAAGAAGTATTTGGCCTACCTGTAACAGGAGTAGTAGACAGTCAAACATGGTACCGGATCCGCTTTACGTATATTGCAGTTGAAAGACTAGCCGAGCTGGTATCTGAGGGGCTTTCCTATGAAGAATTAAGACAGCTTTATTCAAATATTGTACTGGAGGGGGCAACCTTGCCCATAGTGGCTTATATTGAATTTTTTCTAAATGTAATATCCACAAAATACGATACGATAGAGCCTGTGGAAATAGATACTTTTTATGGTCCCGATACTGCCCGGGCGGTAAGAGAATATCAAATTATAATGGGTTTAAACCCTACGGGAATTGCAGATCAGGAAACATTGAATTTATTGTACAGGGATGCATATTCAGTTCTTACATCAACACCTGTAGAAGAATTGACGCTGCCCTTTCTTCCTTACACGGGAGTGGACTTAACTCAGGGTATGGGCCCCGAGTATCCAAGGATTGTGCTTCTTGAAATAATGCTGAATACTATTTCTCTAACGCAGCCCGAAATAAGGCCTGTTGAAGTAGGCGGCGGGTTTGATTCCAATACAAGAGCTGCAGTGATAGCTTTTCAAAGTTTGTACGGTCTGCCTCCTACGGGTGTTGTAGATGAAGAAACATGGAATAGGATAAACGAGGTGTACCAGTCTGTTATCGCAAGTAATACAACAGGTTCATAACAAAAAGGAGGGATTATGGTAAATTTAGAAAATAACACTAATTTTATTCTGGAAATCCAAAACTATCTTAATAATGTGAATCATGCCTGGCATATGATAGAACTTACAGGAGTATATGACCAGGCAACCCGGAATGCTGTTCTTATATTTCAAAATGCAAACGGGCTTCCCCCCACCGGTTATGTTGATGTCCCCACATGGGCTGTGCTGGCAAGTAAAAATAATGAATATCTTAGAAAAACTCAAATGCCGGGAAAAATTACCGTCAGTAATCCTGAATTTAAAGATGTGAAAACAGGTGACCAAAATGATTTAGTTTATGGAATTAAGGTCATGTTTAACAACTTTTCCAGAAGATATGCAAATTATCCGGAATTGGAGGTAACAAACCTATATGATGAAAAAACCGAAGAAGCAGTTATACTTTTTCAGCAAAGAAGCATGCTTCCAGTAACAGGAATTGTTGATTTGAAAACATGGAACAGCTTTTGTAAAATATATGAGGTCTGCAGATTGTACGAAGAACGACATTAAGAGTCACAGGCGGTACCATCAGCTTGTGATAGTATTTTATATTTCGGGGAGTTTCTCCTTTTTTTATTTAACCTATTGACAAATACTGTGGTTTTGATAAAATATGTTTAGCACTCAACGCTTTAGAGTGCTAACAACCCTATTGTTAATAATAAATAACCTGACATAATATTTTAGATTTTGGCTTCTCCCGGATATGGCTGGAGCTATAAAAGAAGAATAAAAGTCAGAAAAACATAAGATATGAAAGGAAGATAAAATGGCTAAAAAACAATTTAAATCAGAGTCCAAGCGGCTTTTGAACCTTATGATCAATTCCATTTACACACACAAGGAAATATTTTTACGGGAGCTTATTTCAAATGCCAGTGATGCAATTGACAAAAGCTACTTTTTGTCTTTAACAGACAAAAACATCCCCTTTAACAAAGATGACTTCTATATAAGAATTACAACAAATGAAGAAGAAAGAACATTGACCGTATCTGACACAGGAATTGGAATGTCAAAGGATGAGCTTGATTCCAACCTGGGAATTATAGCAAAAAGCGGGTCCTTTGATTTTAAGGAAGACATCGAAATAAAAGAAAGCGTCGATATAATAGGGCAGTTTGGAGTGGGATTTTATTCTGCATTCATGGTCTCAGATAAGGTAACCGTAATAAGCAAAAAAGCAGATTCTGATGAAGCTTTCAAATGGGAGTCAACGGGAGCAGACGGATATACAATCACACCCTGCAGTAAAGAAACAGCTGGAACAGACATCATCATGAAAATCAAGCCAAGCACTGAAGACGAAGATTACGATGAGTTCCTTGATTCTTACAATATTAAATCCCTGGTTAAAAAATATTCCGATTTCATCAAATATCCTGTAAAGATGATGATAAAAAAAAGAAAACTCAAGGATGGCAGCAAAAATGAATACGAGGAATACTTCGAAGATGAAATACTAAACAGCATGGTTCCCATATGGAGAAAAAATAAAAGCGAGCTTAAAGAAGAAGATTATGAAAATTTCTACATGGAAAAACATTTCGGCTATGAAAAACCTTTGAAGCATACTCATGTAAGCGTAGAAGGGGTAATCAGCTACAATGCAATATTGTACATACCCGCAAGAGCGCCCTTTGATTTCTATACAAAGGAATTTGAAAAGGGTCTTGAGCTTTATTCAAACGGGGTAATGATTATGAAAAAATGCGGTGAGCTGCTGCCTGATTATTTCGGTTTTGTGCAGGGCCTGGTTGATTCTCCTGATTTTTCCCTCAATATTTCAAGGGAAGTATTGCAGCATGACAAGCAGCTTCAATTTATCGCCAAGAAACTGAAGGAAAAAATCAAAAGCGAGCTTTTTGCCATGTTAAAGGATGAAAGAGAAAGCTACGAAAAATTCTTCCAAAGCTTCGGCAGAACCTTGAAGTACGGCTTGTACAGCGAATGGGGTTCAAACAAGGAAACACTTCAGGACCTGGTAATGTTTTATTCATCTCACGAGAAAAAATTGGCAACTCTCGATGAGTATGTAAGCCGGATGAAGGAAGACCAAAAGTATATCTATTATGCGGCTGGAGAAAGTGTTGATAAACTGGCCAGGCTTCCCCAAGCTGAGCTTGTTGCGGACAAGGGATATGAAATTCTGTATTTTATAGATGAAATAGATGAATTTGCCATAAAAGTACTCTTTAGTTACAAGGAAAAGGAATTTAAGAATATTTCAAGTTCCGACCTGGATATCAAGGCGGAGGATGATAATACTGCTGATGCTGAAGAAAACAAGGAAATATTTGCTTTCATGAAGGAAGCCTTAGGTGACAGGGTTAAGGAAGTGAGGTCTTCCAAGAGGCTAAAGACTCACCCCGTGTGCCTATCAGCCGAAGGAGATGTATCTATTGAAATGGAAAAAGTCTTAAATGCAATGCCTGATAATCCTGCAGACATCCGTGCGGAGAAGATACTTGAAATTAACACCGGCCACAAGGTTTTTGAAAAACTAAAGGATGCTTATGACAATGACAGGGAAAAACTTAAAAAACTGTCAAATGTATTATATAATCAAGCACTGCTTATTGAAGGACTCACCATCGAAGACCCTGTACAGTATGCAAATGATGTGTTTGAATTGATGTAAGATGGGCCAACCTCATTTTGAGATGTCAAAGAAGCCGCGGGAATTTGCTCCCGCGGCTTCTTTTATTGGAAGTATTCTTCCATAGTGAGTCCTGATTCATATAACTTTTCTGCAAGGTCTTCACCCAAATATCTAATATGCCAGGGCTCGTATTCGTAGCCGGTAATCTTTTCCTTGCCCTTTGGATATCTTATTATAAATCCGTAATTGTGGGCATTCTCTGCAACCCACTTTCCCTCTTCCGTTTCTGCAAATGCCGTATCCAATTTATAATTTACAGCCTCGCATGTAATATCTATTGAAAGACCTGTCTGATGTTCGCTTTGACCGGGTTTGGCGCTGTACTTGTCTGCAGCAGCCTTGCCGTAGCTGTTAACATAGGATGAATACAGTGATGACTGGGTATAATATGACCTGTAGCCTGACCGCGCATGGAGTTCATTGCCTGTCTCTGAAGCAGCAGTGAACATTTCCTTCAATGCTTCATAGGCGGCGCTTCTCAATTGATTTACCTCAGGGTTTGAAAGTACTGTAGGCACTTCGCCGAGTGTTACCAAATCCTCAGGTACATAGTTTTCAGGCAGGTTTCTTTTTCTGTTAACCAGCACATCCAGCTTTTCAGGGTTCTCGATTGTAATGCCGGGTTCATCATCGGGTTGCTCCTGCACCGGGTCTTCTTCTTTAGGCTCAGGTTTCTCGGGTTCCGGTGGCTCTTGGGAATCTTCCGGCTCTTCTTCCTGAGGGTTTTCTTCCTGAGGGTTTTCTTCCTGCGGGTTTTCGGGTTCAACGGAAGTTTCCTCTTCTTCCGGGTTGTCAGGCAGGTTTGAAGGCTCCTCCCCCCTATTTCCTAATTTCTCTATTATGAGAAAGGCCCCGAACAATATTAACAAAAGTGCGGTAACAACAATTATGGTCCTTCTTATCCTTAGTTTTTTATTTCTTCTCATTATTTTCTCCTAGCTGTCAACCTCGCAGTCTCGCTGCACATTTTTGTCTGCTCCCTCTGGTCGCACAAAACCGGCGCTCGTTGCGAATGACCTACCACTATTTTTCTCTCCTTTCAGTCGGAAAAATAGGGTTCGGGCAACTCCATCCACATTATCAGTGCATCCTCCAAGGGCTTAACATAATAATTTGGTCTCTTCCCAACGGCATAAAATCCAAACTTCTTATATAAATTGATTGCCGGTTCATTTGATATCCTGACTTCGAGAGTCATGTAAGAAATCTCAGAGCTTTTGCATATTTCAATCATCTTATTTATGAGCATGCCTGCTATTCCTTTGTTTCTGTATTCAGGAAGAACGGCAACATTGGTTATGTGACATTCATCAATAATTTTCCACATCCCCATATATGCTGCAATTTCCCCCGAAACTTCAGCCACCTGGTAATATGCCAATTCATTGGTTAGTTCATTTTCAAGAGATGCCTTAGACCAGGGCATTGAAAAACAAATTCTTTCAATATTCATAACCTGGTCAATATCTTTTTGAAGCATTCCTCGAACTATTACATCCCCCATACACACCTCTTACTTTCTGTTCCTTTCTGCCTGCGACAAGCGGAGATACCGGGGCTTAAATTCATCTGCCGTGACAGTATCCCCTGCAACCGCCATTTTATAAGCAATAAAGCCTAGTGTTGAAGCTTTGAGATAATTGCAGGCTTCAGGTGCAAAATATGATTTTCTGTTTAAATTATTAAGTATTCTTTCCCTGTAATTTACTGATCCGTCTCCGTTAAATACAACC
>Ga0208458_1000180_pt1 | contig 78853 bp, 74 predicted proteins | sample AD_UKC085_MetaG_FD_184432 | JGI IMG/M metagenome (GOLD analysis project Ga0208458, IMG submission 184432) | Active sludge microbial communities of municipal wastewater-treating anaerobic digesters from USA - AD_UKC085_MetaG (SPAdes) (version 2) | ecosystem: Engineered > Bioreactor > Anaerobic >... | reverse complement strand
TATGCAACGTGGAACAAATATCGAGGCCGATGGTCAGGCCGTGGAGTTTGCCCATCACGATATCTTCCAGACAGCAGCGCACAAGCTGTTCGCGTGTGCGAAACACTTCCGGCCCGATAAATCCGGCCACATCGTTGACATGCACCCACGAGGCAGGAGCGCGGCCGGCCTTTTGCTGGCTTTCGGCGACTTTCATTTTCAGCAGACGGGCAAAACCATACTTGCGCGATTCATGGATGACCATATCGGTTCCCTGACCGCTGCCGTTGGTAAAATCCGCTCCCTGGCCGGTTTCAAAATAAAATCCGTATTGTCCTTTTCTTTGCGCAGCGTATTCAAGCATCTTTTCCAGAGAGAGATCGAACGTCGCGTTGGCTTTGTCGGAGCCCGCCAGGCTTTGAAACCAAACCCCCGTGGTTCCCGGCTGTTGTTTTTCCACCGCCGCCTGAATATCAATATGCGCCAGGACACTGTGAGGAATAATATCCTCAATCCCGAAAGCACGGCGAAGGTCTTCCAATGCCGTTTCCAGAGCGGCAACCGATTCCGGCGCACTGCTCACCGGATTGACACCCAGCACAACATCGCCGGTTGCGTATGACCAGCCGGAAAAAATCTGCCAGATGACATCATCGGGATGATCCGTGGGAGAATTTGGCTGAATGCGGGCGCCCATATAGCCTTTCGCGCCAATGCGGGTTCCGGCCAGCGGATGAAATATTTTTTGACCGACGGCAATGAGTTCATCATTGGACATGATTTTGACGACGCACCCGATCACATCACTGCACAGGCCGTCCAGAATCGGCTGAATTTCAGATTCGTTGCGGGAGAGCAGAAAGTTTTTCAGCTCGCCCATGGTTAGGGAACTCGTTTTCCTGACCGCTTCGGGTGAAAGATTTTCCAGCAGACAGGCATACAGCTTATCTTCAAACAACGGATGCTTCAGAATATCGCCCACGCGGGTATTGGATAAAAGCCGGCGCGCTTTGGAACGTACCGTTTCATCCGACGCGGCAACCCCGAGAATCTGATCGCCTTCCTTGAAAGCATTAGCCGCGCCGATAATCTGCTGATACGAAATCCTATCAAACTTGCCCACGGTGCGGTTCATAAAAGCAAAAAGATTTTCTTCCGGCTTGGTTTCCAAAATCCTGGCCTGCAAAAGAGGTGGAAGCAATCCTGAACTGATGAGTGTTCCTGCCATAATGCGACAAAACTTTCTTCTACTGATGCGCTTACTACTTGCTGAATTTGAATGACTATCTTTCATGACAACTTCTTATAACAATCTTTTAAAATTATTATATCAATGATTAGAGCATTAAAACAAGCCGAATAAAATGGCGCAGACATTTAGATCAAATCCAACCTTGAACTTTTAGTGAGGACTTGTTGAGAACGAGTGAAACGAAGTTCGAAAAGTTAGCCGAACTATCCTAGGAGCGTAGCGACGTAGGAGAACCTAGAACCTAGAACGGTTTTTCTTTTTCCATTCACCAGCCTTCAGTCTTTTTCTCCTTAACTCCTTAATCACTTAATACTTAATTTTTCTCATTTTATTCTTGAAATATTTCAAAATTTTGTATTCTATATATCAATCCCTAGCAATATAAATACACACTTGATGAAATGATCTTCACATGGACTTTGCACCGGTTGTTCGACAATTAATGAGTCAAGTAATCTTTATCTTAATACCCTTAGCCATTCTGATAGGAATTCTAAAATCCCCCTGGTTTAAAGGTTTGACGGGTGAATTTATTGTAAATGTTTTAGCAAAATTGATGCTCGATAAAAACGAGTATCATATAATCAAAAATGTTACATTGCCGATAGAAAACGGAACCACACAAATTGATCACGTCATTGTTTCTGTCTATGGTGTATTTGTTGTTGAGACAAAAAATATAAAGGGTTGGATTTTCGGTAAACCGCACGATCCAATGTGGACTCAAAAAATATTCAAACATTCAGATAAATTTCAGAACCCGCTTCATCAAAATTATAAACACGTAAAAACCATACAACAACTACTGAATCTTAAAGATGAACAGATTCATTCAGTGGTTGTATTTGTGGGAGACAGCACATTTAAGACACCAATGCCAGAAAATGTAACGTATGGTTTCGGCTACATCCGCTATATTAAATCCAAAGTTAGACATGCTCTCTCTTCTCCCGAGGTTGCAGAGATTATCAACAAAATAGAGACGGGAAGATTAACTCCGTCTTTAAGAACACATTCGGAACATGTAGCACATGTTCAGGAAATCAAAAGCAGTAAACAAAATAGTGTTATGTGTCCTCGCTGTGGTGCGCAGATGATTTTACGAACAGTTAAGAAGGGCCAAAAAGAAGGAGAAAAATTTTGGGGTTGCACAGCTTATCCGAAATGCCGTGTGACCAGACCATTCAACGGATAGATCAATCAAGTATGAAAGGAGTTGTTTTATGGCGATAAGCATCGTCCAGCTGGGAACTCTCAGACAAAAAAACGAAGGTATGCGTTTCGGCACCGTCAGGAGACCGCCAAGAGGCGTTCGAAAAACACAATACGCAAAGCTCAATTATTATGATGTTTGGTTGCCAAACCTGTCGCCGAGCGAGGAATTGCTTAAAAAGAAACTTGTAAAAGAAGACGGTTCGGGTTGGGAAACTTTTGCACAACGTTTCAGCGCAGAATTAAAACAGCCGGATAAATCTCATCTGCTAGAGGCATTGGCCGCATTGTCACACATAACAAACTTTTCCATTGGCTGCTATTGCATCGATGAGAAACTATGTCACCGTTCCATACTTCGCGAAGAACTCAAAAAACGCGGTGCGCAAATCAAGTAATGCTTCTTTGTTATTGTGAGCCGACTTCGGGACAATGTGCCCTGAAGCTCAGGAAACAGCTCAAGTCATTTTCGAATACTCGCGGGTGATGAATATTCTGGACGATTTTGAGCACCAGCGCCTTGTGTCATCTAGAGGAACGAAAAAATCAAAATACAAACAGACATATGAAGAAGTCAGATCCATTATCGAACAGATGAAAAAGAAATTTATAGAGACTCTGCGCTTGTCGGCTAGGAAAAAGACAAAAACTTTCATGGTTCCATCGGTGCGATTTGCCAGACCTTCGATGGCAAAGACGTCTATCCCACCATAGAAGAAAAAGCAGATTATTTACTTCCTTCAGAAAAACAGCATTTTACTTGATAAAGGCGGAAATAGAAGATTTGACGATAATACCCTTGTTACACTAACGCTCATGATTGCTGCCAGCAAGCCAGTTGAAAAGGATATCATGATTAAAGCCATATTGATCCTTTTGCATTAGAATAAAGGAAAATGGTACGTGGTTGACACCTTTTGCTTCAAATAGTATACAAAATGATCAATTTAATAAATTCCCGTATCTGTAAAAATAATGTCTTTATTTTAATCTGAATATTATTTACAAATAAACAATGAACTCAATCAAAAACAATAAAACGAAAATACGACAAGAAGCGATATCTTATCTTCTTACAAAATCATGGTTAAGTAAGGAAGAGCTGGAAGAAATTAATGCATCTGTCAGCCACTGGTTACAAAATCCTGACATAACCCTGCCTTTTTTTAATAATTCAATGCGAAATGCTTGTGAATCTTTTATCCAAAATACTTATATGCAGCAGAGCAAGATAGTGAGCAAAAATCGTATTGATGAGACAGAACCTTATTATCAACGTAAATTTGATTTTGTCGTTGATGATGTGCAATATCGACCTCCCCCCAATAGTACTTTTGCTTTCATTGATCTGTTTGCAGGAATTGGTGGTTTTCGTATTGCTTTTCAAGATAGTGGTGGTAAATGTGTTTTTTCGAGTGAATGGGATAAATATGCAAAAATAACCTATGAAAAGAACTTTGGTGAACTTCCCTATGGTGACATACGAAGAATTGTTAAAAGCGAAATACCGGATCATGATGTTCTTTGTGCTGGCTTCCCGTGTCAGCCATTCTCATTAGCTGGTGTTTCAAAGAAGAAATCATTAGGTAGAAAGCACGGATTTGAAGATGAAACACAAGGGACTCTATTCTTCGAAATAAAAGAAATATTAAGAATAAAACGGCCCCGCGCTTTCTTTCTAGAAAATGTTAAAAATTTACTATCGCACGATAAAGGTAGAACTTTTGAAATCATTCGTCATTCGCTGGAGGATATTCTTGGCTATGTTATAAATTGGGCAATCGTTGATGGTGCTCGATGGACACCGCAACATAGAGAACGTATTTTTATAGTTGGCTTTGATCCAGAGAGAATTAATATTACGAAGGAGGAAATAAAAATACCTAAAGAGCCAGCGAAAAATTATAAATATCCAGAATTAAAAGATATCATACAAAAGAAAGTTAACAATCACACTCTTGGACAAGGTACTTGGGATACTCTATTAAGGCATAAAGCTTACCATGCGAAACGAGGCAATGGCTTTGGTTATGGTATGTTGAGTTTCCCAATAGCCAAGGGAGAAGTTACACGAACTATTTCAGCCCGCTATCATAAAGATGGTGCAGAAATACTGGTTGAACAGGAAAATGACAGACCACGCCGCTTAACAATTGAGGAAGCCATGCAGTTACAAGGTTTTGATCCAAAGAAGTTCCTGTTTCCAGTGTCAAGTACTCAAGCATACAAGCAAATAGGTAACAGCGTAATTGTGCCGGCCATTCGTGATACGGCGAAATTTATTGTTAATGTTTTGAGAGGTAGTTGAATGGAAATATGTAAACTATTCAAGTCTCTTTCTCTAACCAGATTTCTTGAAGAAATAGACAACAACAGATTCGTGTGGATTGTAAAGCGTCTTTCAGGTAATGATACTGGACTTACCGGTGGTCATCAAGCAGGATTATATCTTCCTCGTATATATTTTGAACTCACATTCCCTGAAATATGTACAAGAAAAGTATATAATCCAGACACTTTTATTGACAAGTGTTATATCGTGAATGCTGATGTAATGATTAAGGGATTGAGAGCAATTTACTATAACTCGAAATTTTTCCCTGAGAAGGGACTTAGAAAGAAATATGATGAATTCAGATTGACGCGATGGGGTGGTAAAGCAAATCCAATACAAGATCCTGAAAACACGGGAAGTATTTGCATATTTGCTGTTTCCCGCAACAAAGAAGGATCTCTTGCGGTTGCATGGGTTGCTACATCCATAGATGAAGAAAATATAATAGAAAACTGGCTTGGCGAAGAAGTTGAACCTGGCCGATTTGCGATTCGCTCCACATCCAGCGCTAAATATCCCATTATCTCTGATATTATTATACCTTCCAAATGGCTGGTCAACTTTCCATCGGGTCGTGATATTTTTCAATTTATAATTAAGCATCTTCCTCGTTCAGGATGGAAGAATTCTGTTGATGAGCTTTTATTAAAGAGACGGGAGATTGAATTTCAGATTTTCGAAAAGATTGAGCAAGAAGAGGTTCTTCCTACAATAAAAAAAGGTTTTAATTCGGTAGATACATTTATTAAATATGCACACTCTATTTCCAACCGAAGAAAATCACGTGCAGGTACATCGCTGGAGTTGAATTTGGAATCTATTTTTCATGATGAAAATATAGCTTTTGAAACACAAGTCATTACAGAAAACAAGAAAAAGCCAGATTTTATATTTCCATCGGGCAAAGCATATCACGATAATTCTTTTTCATCTGATAAGCTTCAAATGTTGGCATCAAAAACTTGCTGTAAAGATCGATGGCGACAAATCCTGAACGAGGCAGATAGGGTAAATATTAAACACTTGTTCACGTTACAGCAAGGTGTTTCTAGTTCTCAACTACAAGAAATGCAGGATAATAATGTTTCACTCATCGTTCCCCAACCGTATCTTTCATCATTTCCAAAAGACTGGCGAAAGTCAATCAAAACGCTTGAGGTATTTATAAGTGATATAAAATTACAGCAGAGTAGCATTCCCAATTTGGTAAAATGGATAAACTAAAGCCTACGCATCGCAGTTGGAATATGTCTCATATTAGATCAAAGAATACGAGACCAGAAATTTTCGTACGTTCTTTATTGCATAAAATGGGTTATCGTTTCAGGCTACATGCGGCAAATTTGCCAGGTAAGCCCGATATAGTACTTCCAAAATATAAAACTGTTATTTTCGTGCACGGATGTTTTTGGCATCGACATCCAAAATGTAAATATGCTTATACTCCCAAAAGCCGGATTGAGTTTTGGGAGAAAAAATTCGCTGATAATGTTGCACGATTCAAAATTGTAAAAAAAGAACTGAAACATCTTAAGTGGAATGTTATCATAATCTGGGAATGCGAGATTAAATCTAATGCAGATATTGCAAATAAATTGAAACGTTCCATCTGGAATTAAATTAGGAACAACGCCCTTTTTTATGACGGAGAATTGGGGGCGGTTTTATTTGATTGAAATACGAGACCGCAATACTCAATCCCCAATTGGATGCTTCTTGATGTTCTGCGGAAGAAATAGAAAGTAAATAAAAAATCGTATTATCTTGCTCGTTTAACAGAAAACTAAAATTGACTCGGATAAGAAAATAAGGTGCCGTCTCTCGTTTTTTCGAAGGAGGAAATATGCAGTACGAAAAATTATTTTCGGAAGGTCGCATCGGGTCGGTAACGATAAAAAACCGTGTTGTTATGCCTCCGATGGAAGTAGGCATGGCCAATCCTGACGGCACGCCTTCGGAACAGCTGATTGCTTATTATGAAGAAAGAGCGCGCAACGGTTTGGGATTGTTGATTACCGGCATCACCCGCGTCAATGGACGACATGGCGCCACTTTGCCTCGTCAATTGGCCATGACCAGTGATCGCCACATCGAACCTTTTGCCCGCATGGTTGAGCGCGTGCATGCGCACGGAACAAAAATATTCTGCCAGCTCCATCATCCCGGCCGTCAGGGCACCTCGCTGATGACGGAATTCTGGCCGATGGTTGAATTCATCGGTCGTGTCTGGCCCGGCTACTGGAAATATTTTTTCAAGATTGTGCCGGCTATGGACAAATTTGCCAAGACCGGTCTGGTGCCTCCGGTCGTTTCGGCGTCATCGGTGGTTTGCGAACATTCCAGGCAGAGAACGCGGGCGCTGATGAAATGGGAAATCAAAGGTCTGATTAAAGATTTTATCAAAGCCGCGCATCGCGTACAGCAAACCGGCGCCGACGGTGTTGAACTGCACGCCGCGCACGGCTACCTCATCCAGCAGTTCCTGAGCCCTCATACCAACCGGCGCACGGACGAATACGGCGGCTCGCTGGAAAACCGCATGCGCGTGTTGCTGGAAATCATTCAGGGCATTCGCGCTCTGTGCGGGCCGGATTTCCCGATAGCCGTACGTCTGTCCGTTGATGAATACTACCGCTGTATCAATAAGCCCGGCCAGGGTATTGAACTGGTCGAAGGCATCGAGATGGCGCAGCGCCTGGAACAGGCCGGTATTGACGTCATTGATGTCTCCTCCGCCAATTATGAAACTTTGAACTACTGGCTGGAACCGATTTCCTACGAACCGGGCTGGCGCAGTAATCTGGCCAGGGCGGTCAAAGAAAAAGTCAAGATTCCGGTTTTGGCCGCCAATCTGATTCGCAGCGCCGAACAGGCTGAAACCCAGCTTAAAGAAGGGTACCAGGACTTCGTCTGCCTGGGACGGCCGCATCTGGCCGACGCGGCCTGGTCGCGAAAAGTCAGGGAGGGCCGCGAACAGGAAATCAAGCGCTGCATCAGTTGTCTGTGGTGCTTTGAGTCCCTGCTGGTGAATGCACTTGTCGGCCAGCCGCTGGAATGCGCTGTCAATCCGCGCCTCGGCCGTGAAAGCGAAACTGCCGAACCTAAGAAAAACGGTTCCGGCAGAGTCATCGCGATTATCGGAGCAGGGCCGGCCGGACTTTCCGCCGCTGAGATTTTAGGACTTCGCGGATTCAAACCAATCGTTTTAGAAAAGAACGCTTTTGTCGGCGGCCAACTGCAATTAGCCAACAAGCCGCCCAAAAAAGAAAAAATCAATTGGTGTTTTACCGACCTGTACAACGCCGCCGTGAAAAACGGGGCCGAGGTCCGGTTCAATGCCGAAGCAACACCGGAATCCATCAAGGCTCTTAATCCCTATGCCGTCATCGTGGCTGCAGGCGGCAGCTCTATCCTTCCGCCGATTGGGGGTGTCCGGCAACCGCACGTCTGCACCGTTACGGAAATCTTAAACGGTACCGTCAACCTTAAGGGCAAGCGGGTGGCGGTTATCGGTTCGGGCCTGACCGGTCTGGAAACTGCGGAAAAATTAGCCGAGGACGGCAATCAGATCACCGTCGTGGAAATGCTCAACCAGATCGGGCCGGACGCGTTTGTGCAGCATTTGGACGATATCCTGCCGCGGTTAAACGCGTACAAAGTTGATTTCATCGTCGGCCAGAAACTCATCAAGATTACCGCAAACAGCATTATCATGGAAAACACATCGAACCGGCAGCAAAGTGAAGAAAATATAGATTATGTGGTTCTTTCTGTGGGCGTAAAAAGCAACGACAAACTGGCCCAAGAACTCCAGCCGCACTTTGAAAGAATTTACACCATCGGGGATGCCCGCAAAGTCGGCCGCATCGCGCAGGCTGTGCGTGATGGTTTCGATACCGCCTGGAAGATGGAATAGTGAGCCCATGGAAATAAAAAAAAGGACGAGTATATTTAATTTAATCGCGCCCCCGGCGATTGGGTGATCCTGGATGTTCTGCGGAAGCAATAAAACAGAGTAGAGACGACATAAAAGAAATAACATGGTTTATTGTCTTTAAAAAAGCTGTTAATGTTTATGGGTATTGAGTCTTTCATTATTCATTTCGGCTATATTGTCATTTTCCTGGGAACCTTCTTTGCGGGCGAGGCGCTGCTGGTTCTGGCCGGGTTTATGGCGCACCGCGGTTTTCTCGATTACCCTCTCGTTGTTCTGGTGGCGATGATCGGGGCGTTTACCAGCGATCAGCTTTATTATTATCTGGGAAGAAAAAAGGGGCTGCCGTATCTTGATAAACACCCGTCCTGGAAATCCAAAGTGGAACGTATTCTGAAACTCATGCACCGGCGCCAGAATCTCGTTATTCTTCTGTTCAGATTCGTCTATGGCGTCCGTTCCGTTACGCCGTTTGTCATTGGCGTCAGCGGCGTTTCCCCTTTGAAGTTTCTGGCGCTGAATATCACGGGTGCGTTAGTGTGGACGGTGACGTTGACCTCTTTGGGGTATTTTTTCGGACATGCGGCTGAACGTATGCTCGACGATATCAAAAAGTATGAATACGTGATCATGGGGGGTATCGTGCTGGTCAGTCTGGTGTTGTGGCTGATGCATTATGCCGCGGGAAAAAGGAAAGAACGGTTGAAATTATAAGTGATAAAATAAACAGCAACAGATCGAATATAAGGAGATTGATATGAAGAAGTTAAATTACATGAGCATCGCTGATGAAGCCATGCGCAAAATCAAAAAAGGAGCTTTCTTAACAGTTAAGGCCGCGGATATGCTCAACACCATGACAATCGGTTGGGCCACTTTCGGATTTATCTGGCAAAAACCGGTGATGATGGTGGCGGTGCGCCCGACGCGTCACACGTTTGGCATTATGGAAAAAGCTCAAGACTTTACGGTCACAATACCTTCAGGCGATCTGAGCAAGGCCGTCGCTTTTTGCGGATCGAAATCGGGCCGGGATGTGGATAAAATCAAAATGTGTAATCTGGAAACGGCAGGCGGGCAGACGGTTGCATCGCCGATTATTAAGACGCCGGGGATTCATTATGAGTGCAGGATCGTTTACAAATCCGCCATGCATCCGACTCATCTGGATAAAGCTATTGATGAATCGCTCTATCCCCGGAAGGATTACCACACGCTTTATTTTGGCGAGATAGTGGCTTGTTACGAAACGGAGTAGTGGCTGAGAAAAGATAGTTCAGTGTTCAACGTCAAAAGCCAGTGTATCGTTGATGGTGGATGGAAGATGGAAGATAATTGTTCAACGTTCCAGGTTCAAAGTTCAAAGCTTAAAAACAGATTTAAGTTTTAAGTAATTAAGTAGTTAAGTATTAAGTGTTATGTTTGGATTACCACGGCGCACGAGGTGCGCAATTATTCGTAGGCATGACAAGCCGTTTCAATTTCATCCCTTGCCGGGTCTGCGTTTGACTCTTGTTTTTGCTTTTTCTTCCGCTTTTTTCTTGAAGATGGGGACGACGAGCAGGGTGTAGAGCGTCATGAAGAGGAAGCATATGGCCATGACGACGGCCACCCAGTAATTCTTGAAGAGTTCCCTCCCCAGATAGTCGCGGCTGACGTCGGCAAAGATGCCGATCATCAGGCCGGTGAAGACCACGATGACGGTTATCGGAATAGCGTAGCCCATCGGAATTTTAAACGCCCTTTCTTTATCCGGATATTTGCGTCTGAGTTTAATCACACAAACAGCCGCAACAACGTAGATGAAGCATTCGAGTGCTGCCGCCATCAGGATGACGAATAAATATTTCCCCGTGAGCAGGGTCGCAAGGCTGATAGTCGCCGCCAGGAGGGCGAGAAAGAGAATCGATACCCACGGCGTCGCATAAGCGGGATGAAGCTTGCTGAAGAAACGGGGCAGGACGTTGTCCCGTCCCATGGCGTAGGAAAACCTCGACGTGTTGAGAAGACCTGAGTTGAACGATGTTACGGAAGCCAGGATGCTCATCGCGATGAAAGTAACCGTCCCCGCCACGCCGAAAAGGTTTGTGCCGAAAACAATGTGGGGGATCGGCGTGCCGCCGGCGAGCTGCTCGGGTGTAAGGCCCGCGTACATGGCGGTGATAAAAAGAGAGTAGGTAAGCGTGAGCAGGCCAATGGCCCAGAGCATGCCCTTGCCGATGAGCCGGTAGTCGGTGGTTTCCTCGGCGAGCGGCGTCACCCACTCGTAGCCGACAAAAAGAAAAACACCGACGCCTGCCGCCTGAAGGATGTTTCCCAGTGTGAATTTGGCGCTCTGCGCGGCAAGGCTGAAGTTGATGTCATGCGTGGCGAAGGTATAAATGGAGACGCCGATCATGAAGGCGACCATGCTGTAGGTCATGATATCCTGGACAACGCCGGTGATGTAAACGCCCCGCAGGTTGATGGCCGCCACAAAGACGATGAAGAAAAGAATCCAGATCAGTTTGTCGTAGAAGGGACTGAACAGGTGAAAGGTATTGGAGAGCACGCTCGCGAGCAGGTAGCTTTCGGCCCCGACCATGGAAATGCCCAGAATGACGTAGAACATGCCGATAATGATGGCCGCTTTTTCATTGAACGCGTTTTGGATATAGAGCTTGATGCCCGCGGCTGTCGGGTACAGCGATGTCAGTTCGGAAAAACACATGGAGGACAAGAGGCAGAGAAATCCCGCGACGATGATGGAAATCCACGCAAGCTCGCCCACAAGGATGGTGGCCACCTGAATGCCGGCCAGATAGCAGGACGTGGCGATGGCCATTCCCGCGGATGTGGAGATGACGGTCCGGAGTTTGATGACTTTCTTCAGTTCGGTCATGGTTTTCTTCTACGCTTTCTTCTATACGTCGGGCCAGATGATCATGGTGATGGCATCCAGCCGGACAACGTCTTCCTGACTGGCCTTGACGCGGATTTCTCCCGCGAGATATTTCTGGGAGGGATTCAGGTCTCCCCAGAACATGTCGCAGAAATTTTCGCTGGTCGTGGTGACAATGATGTCGGGCGTTCCGTTCGTGCCCGCTTCAAAGGAGACGATTTCGCCCTTGATGACATTCATGGTGAATTTGTCTTGCGTGTCTTCCGCTATGAAATGAAGCAGCTTCGTCCAGTCGCGCTGCATCTTGCGCAATCTTTTGTTTTCGTTGCACTGGACCTGGTAGTCGGTCAGCGCTTCGAGAATTTCCTGACTTGTTGCCATGTGTTTCCTCCTTTTAGTGAAACTCCAATTCCGAAAGCGTAGCGCAACGGAATTGGTTAGTTGAACAATCCCGCAAAGCGGAGGGTATGAACCTTAAAAAATTGCTTTGGGGTTCATACCCGTGGAGTTAATCGTTTTTGCCGAGGCCCGCTTCCCCGGAAAGTTCCTTCATCGAATCCGCAAGCGCGTTGAGCACAAAATCAACTTCCTCCGGCGAGATCACGAGCGGCGGCATCAGCCGGCAGATGCTCGGATCGTTTCCGGTGTAGATGGCGATGACGCCCCGGTCGGCCAGTTTTTTCGTCATGCGCGGCCCGATGGATTCGTTGGTGTACTGCAAGCCCATCATAAGACCCTTCTGACGCACCTCCAGCAGAAACGTCGGATATTGCTTGAGGAACGTTTCGAAGCCCGCCCGGAATCGCTGCCCCATCTTTTCGGCGTGATCGGCAAGGTTGTTTTTTTGGATGTAGTCGATGACCGCCATGCCCACGATGCAGCCGAGGTCCGAGCCGCCGAACGTGGAAAGATGGATGAACGGGTGGGGAATGAAAAAATCCTGAATCTCCTCCTTGAAGATGGTTGCCGAAATGGGATAGACGCTGCCGCCCAGTGATTTGGCCACGGTCATGATGTCCGGGACAACGCCCCAGTGCTCGGAGGCGAACATTTTTCCGGTCCGCCCGAAGCCGGTCTGAATCTCGTCGAGAATGAGCAGGATTTCGTGCTCGTCGCAGAGTTGGCGGACCTGCGGAAGGTAATCGTCGGGCGGAATGTTGATGCCGCCTTCACCCTGGATCGGTTCCAGGATGATCGCCGCCGTGTCGCCGGTGATGGTTTTTTTTATGGCGTCGATGTCGCCGAAGGGTACCCTCTTGAATCCCGGGATCAGCGGTTCGAAGGGTTCCTTGTAGGCGTCACGCCCGATGGCGGAAAGCGCGAACCCGGTGTGGCCGTGGTAGGCCTTCTCGGTGTAGATAATTTCTTTTTTCATGGTGTAGCCGCGTGCGATTTTGATGGCCGCGTCGTTGGCTTCGCCGCCGCCCGCGCCGAAGATGGAGCACTGAAGATCGCCCGGTGCGATGTCGGCAAGCTTCTTGGCGAGATCGGCTTTCGGTTTGGAACACAGGAGGAAAACGCCGATGTCATAGGTGTCGAGCGCCTTTTTCAGGGCTTCAATAATATCGGGGTTGCGCCGTCCCACATTCATAATGCCGGAGCCGGTCTGGCAGTCGATGTACTTTTTCCCCGTGATGTCCCAGACGCTGACGCCTTCGCGTTTCTCTTCGATGATGTCCAGCCCCGCGGCTTTCATGGTGCGGACCTTCATCGGGCCGATGTATTTCGAGAAATCGGCAAGGGCCTGGGCCTTGATTTTTGCGGGATCGCTTTCCATAACGTCACCTCCGTGATGATGCGTTTTAAAATCCGGTGATACTTTCTCTTTGTCGGGGGACCAACGGCATGGCTTCCCGGTGCAAAACATTATTGTAACGAATTGTAACGATAGGACTGGGATTGTGTAATCTAATTCATCGGAAAGGTCAAGAATTCCGGTAAAAAAATCGGATTGACGGACGGGTAATCCAGAAGGCTCTCTGGTGGTTGTGTCCCACATGGCTTTGCACGTGGGATAATTCGACGAACCAATCTGACGGCGTTTCACTGGCCATATTGGAGTCTCATTAAAGCTTGGGTCTCATGATCAGCGAGTCTCATTATCCCACTACGCTGCGCTTCGGGGATAGCTCCCAATCCCGATAAATCGGGATTGGATAGTTCGCCTTACGCTTTAGACTTCGCTACGCTTGTCTTCAGCTTGGCTCACTACCACTAACGCTTCGAATTTCGCTACACTCATTCTTAGCGAGTGTCGCTATGGCTGGTATCCCACGTCGCTACGCTCCTGGGATAGTTCGCCTTACGCTTCGAACATCGCAAAGCTCGTTCTCCTACATCGCTTCGCTCCTAGGATAGTTCCACCAACGTTTCGAACGGCGTTTCACTTGTTCTCAACGGGTGTCACTATCAGCTTGGCTCACTACCACTAACGCTTCGAATTTCGCTACGCTCATTCTTAGCGAGTGTCACTATGGCTGGTATCCCACGTCGCTACGCTCCTGGGATAGTTCGCCTTACGCTTCGAACATCGCAAAGCTCGTTCTCAGCTTGGCTCACTAAGTTCTGCCCAGCGGTGGTAATAGCGATCGAGGGCTTCTTTGTCTGAAGCAATTTCCTGCGTTAATTTGTGGAGTAAAACAAAGTTGCTGAAGTTTTCGGGATCGCCAAGCTGTGCTTCAAGCGATTTGATTTTTTCGTCTAGAATTTCAATTTGTTTTTCTACGTTTTCCAGTTCCAGTTTTTCTTTGTAGCTCAGTTTTGTTTTTTCTTTTTTAGGTTTTGTATCTTTATTCGTTTTGGGGGTTTTGCCGGCCTTTTCTTTTTTGTTTGTTTTTAAACTTTCCTCCCATTGTTCGTAGTCGGCAAAGCGTTCCGCTTTCCCGTCGGTTGTGAAGCCGATAAATAAACCGCACACTCTGGAGATCATGTAACGGTCATGCGAAACAATCACCAGCAAGCCGCCGAACTCCAGAAGGTTTTCTTCGAGCGCTTCAATGGTTCTTATATCCAGATCGTTGGTCGGTTCGTCCAAAAGCAAGATATCCGCCGGTTGCAGCATCAGCCGGGCAATTAATATTCGGGCCTGCTCTCCGCCGGACAGCGAAGCGATGGTCGAATCAATCTGCGCCGGTTCAAAACCGAATCGTTTTATCCACGAAACCAGATGCACGGATCTGTCTTTAAATATCACCGTGTCATTGCCGTCCGCCAAATATTGCTTGACGGTTTTTTGCCGATGCAGGGATTCTCTCAACTGATCGAAATAAACTATTTTTAAATGGTCGGCATGCTCCACGCTGCCCGTATCCGGCTCTATTTTTTTACTGAGTAATTTCAGCAGGGTGCTTTTCCCGACGCCGTTTCCTCCCAGTAATCCAATCCGCAGGCCTGCGGTAAAGTTGGCGGTAAAATTTTTCAAAATATGGTTATCGCCGAATGATTTGCTGATATTTTTGACTTTAACCAGCACTTTGGTTTTTCTGTTGGAGGCGCTGAATTCTATGCCGGTCCGGGATGTTTGCTTCCTCTCTTTTAAATCCGCCAGTTCTTTGATTAAGTGATGGGCTTCGTCTGTCCTGTATTTCGCTTTTGTCCTGCGGGCTTTGGGGCCTCTTCTTAACCACTCGATTTCCGCCCTGACTTTGTTGGACAGTGCGGCTTCGAGCTTGTTTTGCTGCTCGATATAGAGCAGGCGTTTTTCTAAAAAATCGTCGTATCTGCCGTTGGATTGAAAAATATGGCCTTCATACCGTTTGTTGATTTCCACAATTCTGTTGGCGCAGCGCTCCAGCAGGAACCGGTCGTGGCTGACCATGACCCACGTAAATCTGGCGGAGCCTAAAAAGTTTTCCAGCCAGGCCAGCGCCTGATAGTCCAGATGATTGGTCGGTTCGTCCAGAATCAAGAGGTCCGGTTCGTTAACGATCCCGCAGGCAATATCCAGGCGTTTCGACCAGCCGCCGGAAAGCGTATTCACCTTTACGGTATAATCGTCAAAGCCGACAAGGCTTAACGCAGTGGCTGTTTTTACGTCGGCATTTTTGAAATCGGTGGTCGCCTTGTCGGCAACAATATCCCACACGGTCGCCTGGGCCTCGTAGTTGCTGACTTGCGGGATATAGGCGGTTTTTAAATTTTTTCTGACGGCGACATTGCCGGTATCGACTCCTTCCAGATTCACCATGATTTTGGTCAACGTGGTTTTTCCCGTTCCGTTATCGCCGATGATTCCCATCCGGTCGCCTTCGTTCACCGTCAGGGAAAGATCGGTGAAAAGAGCTTTGGTTCCAAACGATTTGCTGATTTTGTCCAGGTTCAATAATACGGCCATGCGCGGGACTATATATAAAAAACTTTTTTAGCTCCAGAAAAAAGAAGTTCAATGTGATATGCTATGGATAGAAAGCAACGGAAATAAGAAAAAAGGAGTCAGGAATCATGGGAATCAGGAAAGTATTTCTTGCATCAGTGTGTGCAGCGGCAATGATTGCGACGATGGCCTTATCCAGCTATGCCGCGGGAAGTCCGGGGAAGATTCTGGATATGACGTATGCTTATGACGAAAATACAATCTACTGGCCGAACGCAACGCCGTTTAAATTGACGCCGGAGTTTCATGGCCTGACCGATAAGGGGTACTGGTATGCGGCAAACTTTTACGCGGCGTCGGAACACGGCGGCACGCATGCCGACGCGCCGCTTCATTTTGCGGAAAACGGGCGCACCTTTGATCAAATTCCTCTGGCGGAATGGATTGGACCGGCGGTAAAAATCGATGCACGACAGCCATGCGCCCGCGATCGGGATTATCGTCTGTCGGTGGAGGATATTAAAAAGTGGGAGAAGCAACACGGCCGAATTCCGGCGGGGGCGTGGGTGATTATGTACACGGGAATCGGCACGCAATTTTATCCCGATCCGACTCGTGTTTTGGGGACGGCCAGGAAAGGTTTGTCGGCGATTCCGGAATTGAGTTTCCCGGCTTTTTCGCGGGAAGCGGCGGAATTTCTTACGAAGGAACGAAACATCAGAGGCATTGCCATTGACACGCCGAGCATCGATTATGGCAAGTCGCAGGACTTTCGGGTCCACCGCGTAATTTGCGGCGCCGATAAACTTGCGCTGGAAAATATCGCCAATTTGGATAAACTGCCTGCGAAGGGCGCGACATTATATGTGATTCCCATGTCGATCAAAGGTGCAACGGGAGCGCCGGCCAGAGCGTTTGCGATCTTTCACTGATTTTTTTTAGTGAAAAGCGATGCGTGAAGAGTTAAAGGGAGAAAAAATAGATTGTCACACCACCGGAGGGGTGGTCCGCAATGACAATTAGAGAGGTGGATCATCATGACGATGACGGATGAAATTGAAGGTGATATTCTGGAAGCGGAGCTTGAGGACGACGCTCTGGAAAAGAGAATGAGAAAGCTGGAAGCTGATGCTGCGCGATTGCTGGATCACTCCACGGAGTTGATTCGGGAAATGACGAAGGGAAGGGAACAGAGGGAAAAGCAGCAGGAAGAAGAACCGGTGACTGGTGAATCGTAAATAGAAAGAACGGTTCTATGTTCAATGTTCCACGTTTAACGTTGTAGAAAAATTATATGGCGATCTATATCGTTCCTGTCAATAAACTCAGTGCGCAGGCGTTAAAAGGGGTGATTGAAGAATTCATCACCAGAAGCGCTACGGATTACGGTGCGGTTGAGGCTTCCCTGGAAACAAAAGTTAAGCAGGTAAAAAACAAACTTAAAGACGGTTCCGCCGTATTGGTTTATGATGATGAGACGGAAACGACCAATATTTTTTTAGCGGATAATCCGATTTTAAAAAAGGTGCGTGGTGAAGAGTAAAACGAAAAAAACAAGCGCGGGAATTCTTTTGTATCGCCTATCGGGTGACGGGCTGGAAGTTTTCCTTGTTCATCCCGGAGGGCCTTTTTGGGCGAAGAAGGATGAAGGCGCGTGGTCGGTTCCCAAAGGGTTGTTCGAAGATGACGAGAATCCACTGGAAGCGGCCAAACGCGAATTTCGTGAAGAAACGGGTTTTGATATCAGCGGCGATTTTATGGCATTAACGCCGCTGAAGCAGCCCAGCGGGAAAGTGGTTCATGTCTGGACGGTTGAGGGTAATATTGATGCCGCGTCAATTAAGAGTAATATGTTCTCGATGGAATGGCCGCCCCGTTCGGGGAATCAGCAGGAATTTCCGGAAGTGGATAGAGGCGGCTGGTTTACCATTGCGCAGGCGCAGGTAAAGTTGCTGCCGGGACAGCGCGGTTTTCTGGATGAACTGCAAAGGAAGTTGGTTAATAGTTAATCGTTCATAGTTGATGGTGTCCGGTATAAGGAAAACGTTATGATTGCCAGCCGGCGCATCAGGATCCAGTCAAAATTGAAATAGATTCAGCCCGCGGCTGTTTTCAGAAAGGAGATCTCGTAATGAGAAAATCAATCTTTTTTATCTTAATCGGCAGTTTGATGGTTTTGTGTTTTAGTCTCGGGGAAGCGCAAGCCCAGTGGCCGCGCATTGTTCCTTCCAAAGACGGCACGCCGGTTTCCTATGAAGTTTACGGCACGGGAGAACCGACGCTGGTATTTGTTCACGGCTGGTGCTGTGATTCCCGTTACTGGCGCAATCAGGTTGCATATTTCTCTCAAAAGTATCGTGTGGTGATGCTTGATCTCGCCGGTCACGGCCATTCGGGTATGACGCGCAAAACGTATTCGATGGCGTCTTTCGGCGAGGATGTACGGGCGGTGACGGAGGCCGCCGGCGGCAGCAGAGTGATTCTGATTGGTCATTCCATGGGCGGTTCGGTGATCGCGGAAGCGGCCCGGCTGATGCCGCAGCGTGTGATCGGTTTGATCGGCATCGATACGCTGGAGAACATTGAATATGCGCTGACAAAAGAAAAGTTCCAGGAGATGGCTGGCCCTCTGGAAAAGGATTTTCCCGCCGGAAGCAGGAACTTTGTGGCCGGGATGATTTATCCCGACACCGATGCTCAACTGCGCGAGTGGATTCTGGCGGATATGTCGTCGGCGCCGCCTGCGGTTGCTCTGGGCGCGATGCATGAAATGATGTCGCAGTACATCACGGGCGAAGCGGCGAAGATATTCGAGCAAATCCGCATTCCTGTTGTCACAGTGAGCGGCGATTTGTGGCCCATCAATGATGAAGGAAACCGGCGGCATATGTTTTCTTATGATGCCATTGTGCTGAAAAAAGCAGATCACTTTCTGATGATGAACCGTCCGGACGATTTTAACCCCGCTCTGGAGAAGGCCATCCGGATGATTTTAGAGAAGCAGGGAAAGATAAAATAGATTAATTTTTAAAGACGGATCGGCAAAAGCAGAAAGGAGACGTGCATTGAAAAAATTACTTTTACTCATGGGCGTCGGGATGGTTGCCTCTGTTTTTGGCTTCGGTTCTTTAACGTTTGCTGCCGGGCCGGCGTGGCGCTGAGAGATTAAAACAGGCAATATATCAGAGTGTTACACGCTTCGCCTGTTTGTCCCGGATCGTTGAAAAATGTCTCCATGAATCGTGAAAAAATCGCTTGAACATACGGTGGAAAGCCGATATAGGTCTAGCGGCTTTGTTCAAATGAAATTCGATGATGTTCAGTGGTATTCAGGATAACAAATCTAAATAATTTTCATGGAGCATGAAAACATGGTTGGCACATTGCGCAAATCTTTAGAGACAATTGAGGATTATAAAACAGCGAATCCTCATTATTCTGAGCTTCTGGATATCATGGCCGATATTTTGATTCTGCGGGAAGAATATATGAAGAACATGACGGATTCCATTTTCAGTGTGGATGAGAAATTAATTTCTCAGAAAATGCTGGGCGGACTTCCGTTGATTGACCTGACGGGAAAAAAATTCGATCTGAAGCGTCCCCGGGAATATTTTGATTCCCTGATTGCCGCCGCGGAAAAAAGAATGCCCGAACTGGCGCAAAGCATTCAGGAGATCGTGAATGATCCCGAGTTCGACTGGGAGCAGGATATTCGCGCATCGTTCGACCGCAAAGCCGAAGAACCTGAGCCCAAAGAATCCAAAGAGGAGCGCGAAACCGAAAGCCACATTGACCTGGTGGAGCTTTTTCTGGAAGAAAGCCTGCGGCCGGAACTGGAAGTTATTGCCAAAAAGTACGAGAAGGCCGTCGGCAAATCGGAGTGGTCCGAAGGATACTGCCCCATTTGCGGCAAAGAGCCGAAGATCGGTGAAATCAGAAAGGATGAGGAGGGCAAACGATATTTGTTCTGCCATCAGTGCGGATGCAAGTGGTACTTTCATCGCATCAAATGTCCTTTTTGCGGCAACGATGAACAGCATTCCCTGGCGTATTTCGAAGTGGAAGGTGAAGAGCGTTACCGGGTGGATGTCTGCAATAAATGCTGGCGTTATATTAAAACAATAGAATTGCCCAAATCAAGCGAAGAACCGAATATGGATGTTGAGGATATCGCGACGTTACACCTGGATATGATTGCTTTTGAAGAGGGTTATAACTAGTGGGGAAACTTCCGCTATGGGGAAGTTTGAAAATCCCGCCTCTCCTTTTCCGGGGAGAGGCGGGATTTTTGTTTTAGGCGCTTTTTATGGAAACTTTCGTTCCCCTGGCTTTGGCGCTCTGGCTCTTGGGAATCTTAATATCCAGAATTCCATTCTTGAAACGCGCTTCCGCTTTGCCGGATTCAATCTCCGCTTCCAGAGGAATCACCCTGCAAAATGAGCCGTAAGATCTTTCCATGTAATAGTAGTTTTTATCTTTGTCTTCCTTCTCTTCTTTTTTCTCGCCTTTAATGGTCACCGAGTCGCCGGTGACGGTAACGTCGATATCTTTTTCATCCACACCGGGCAATTCGGCCTTGATGATGAATTCTTTATCGTTTTCCTTCACATCGACGGACGGAGAAAACAAGCCCTCTCCGGCACCGGCGAATCCGCGCGGCGCCAAATCAAATCCGCGGAAAAAATTCTCAAATAAACTGTTCATTTCCCGCTGCAAAGAATAGAAGGGATGGCCGATGTCTGATCTTGTTTTCCGGGCTATCTCCGGTAAAAAACTCTTCATTTTCATAATTAATCATTTCCTCCTTTCTTAAAACTTAAAACTTTGAACGTTGAACCTTGAACCTTTTTACGCCGCCTGAATGACGATCTTCTTCGGTTTTACTTTCTCCGCTTTCGGCATTTCGAGCCGCAAAACGCCCTGTCGGACCGTCGCTTTGATTTTATCCCTGTCGATTTCATCGGATAACGTGAACGTTCTTTCGTAGTCGCCGACTTCATATTCGGAAAATACCAGGCTGTAGTCTTTCACCTTGCCGTTGTCTACCCGTCCCGAAATGGTCAGGATATTCTTTTCCAGTTCTACATCGACCGTATTCTCATCGACTCCCGGCATATCGGCAATCAGAAAAAGCGCGTCTTTCGTTTCGTAAATATCCACACGCGGCAGAAAGGTCTTTACGTTGCGGATTCTTTCCATGGCCGCCGTGTTTTCAGTTTTTTGCAGGTCTTTCTCGGACATAAATCAATGACCTCCTTTATGAATTAATTTTGATTTTCCTGGGCAAATCTTCCTCTTGCCTGGGCAGGGTAATTTTTAAAATTCCCTTCTCATACTTTGCTTCGACCGCTTTCGGATCGACCTGGAAAGGCAACTGGACATTGCGCTGAAAACTTCCCAGTTCTCTTTCCTGACGTAAATACGTTTCACCTTCCTTGATCGGATCGGCTTTGCTGATTCCGGAAATCGTCAGATTCGCGCCGGTGACGGATACATTGATGTTTTCCGGATCAATACCCGGCACCTCTGTGGTCACAATCAGGCTGTCTTCTTTCTCCCATACATTGATGGCGGGGTAATCCAGTGTCGCGCTTTGTCCGACATTGGAAAAAAGCCTGTTAATTTCGCGTTGTAAATCGATGATTTCCGGAACGCTGTCCGCGAACCTCTTCATTCTCCATATACCCGGACCGAACATAGATTTCACCTCCTAATGAGACTCCAATTTCAAAAGCGTAGCGCCTTGAAATTGGTTAGTCGTAGTGAGTCCCAAATTCCAGAAGCGTAGCGCACTGAAATTTGTTGGACGAACTATCCAATCCCGATTCATCGGGATTGGGAATTATCCCGCATCAGCGGGGCTTGCGTCATTTGTCATGTAAACATATGCTATTATTGGTATTTTAACCTTTTTCAATCTAAATATATTTACTAAAATTCATTTGTCAAGGTTTGTACAGCTGCATCGTACTGTCAATCGCCGTCACCGTTAAAACTAAAATATCTACTGAATAAAAATAAGAAATTTACGCTGTTCCCTTGACATGCAATATACCCGTAAATATATTAAGTCCGCTTCCGGATAGTGAAATTAATAAATTCCTGAAAGAGATAAGTATGGAAGATTACATAATAAAAACTTTTAAAGAAAGTAACCGAGTCAAAGAGAACTTTTTGAATGAAAATCTGGGCAGGCTGGTTAATGTGATTGAAGCAATAACGACCGCCCTGAAGGCAGGGAACAAGGTTCTGATCTTCGGTAACGGAGGTTCGGCCGCCGATGCCCAGCATATCGCTGCGGAATTTGTTAATCGTTTCATGATCGAGAGGCCGCCGCTGCCGGCAATCGCGTTGACCACCGATACGTCGGTTATTACGAGTATCAGCAATGATTATGATTTTGCCGAGATCTTCAGTAAGCAGATCAGAGCGATCGGTCAGGCCGGGGATATCGCCTGGGGCATCAGCACCAGCGGTAATTCTCCCAATGTTCTGAAAGGTTTGGAAATGGCCAAGAAACTGGGTCTCGTCACAGTTGCTTTTACGGGCAAGGATGGCGGCGATATCGCCAAGGTGGCCGACTTTTCCATTAACGTTTCGTCCAACGTGACGGCAAGGATTCAGGAAACGCACATTACGGCCGGTCATGCGATTTGCGAACTGGTGGATATCAAACTATTTCAGAAGCCTGATTTTAAATAATCGGGTGGTTTTTCAGAGGTAGGCGTGAAAAGTAAAAAGGAACATTCTGAACATATGGCTAAAGAGTCTCAATCCGGTGAGCGTCATAAAGAAAAAGGCGCAGCTGAAAATCAGCATTATGAGATCGGAGAATTGGAGAAAAAGCTCGAAGAAAAAGAAAAAGAAGCGACGGCCAATTACGAAAAATATCTGCGGGCGGTTGCCGATTTTGATAATTATAAAAAACGGGCAATCAGAGACAAGGCCGACGCCATAAAGTACGGCAATGAAGAAATTATCAAGGACATTCTGCCCTTTATGGACAGCCTGGACCGGGCGCTGGAACATAATACCGGCGATGTCCAGTCTTTTAAGGATGGGGTTGCCCTCATTCAGGAGCAGCTTCTTTGCTGCCTGAAGAAGCATGGTGTGGAAAAGATTGACGCCGCCGGACAAACGTTTGATCCGAATTTCCATGAAGCCTTGATGCAGGTGGACAGCGACGAACACGAGGACAACAAGGTCGTCAACGAAATGGAAAAAGGTTATTTGCTCAACGGCCGGCTGATCAGGCCGTCAAGAGTTTGTGTATGTAAAAAAATAAAAAAAGAAAACAATTTAAATCATATAAATGATGAATGTGACATAATTGAGGATACAGGAGAATAAGGAGGAAAATATGGGAAAAATTATCGGAATTGACTTAGGAACCACAAATTCCTGCGTGGCTATCATGGAAGGCGGAGATCCCGTCGTTATCGCCAATCAGGAGGGAAACCGCACCACGCCGTCCATTGTGGCTATTTCGGACAGCGGCGAAAGGCTGGTCGGGCAGGTCGCTAAAAGACAGGCGATTACCAACTCGGAAAATACTGTCTATGCCGTCAAGAGATTGATCGGCCGCAAATATGCATCAAAAGAAGTTCAGTATGATATTAAGACAATACCTTATAAAATCACTGAAGCGTCCAACGGCGACGCGCAGGTTACCGTGCGCGGCAAAAATTATTCTCCGGCGGAAATCTCGGCAATGATTCTCACCAAGATGAAACAGACGGCCGAGGATTATCTGGGAGAAAAAATTCAGGATGCGGTGATTACCGTTCCGGCCTATTTTAACGACTCGCAGCGTCAGGCGACCAAGGACGCCGGCAAGGTGGCCGGACTGAATGTCCTGCGCATCATCAATGAGCCGACCGCCGCCGCGCTGGCGTACGGTCTGGATAAAAAGAAGGATGAAAAAATAGCCGTTTTCGACTTGGGCGGCGGAACATTCGATATTTCGATTCTGGAACTCGGCGACGGCGTGTTCGAAGTTAAATCGACGAACGGCGATACCCATCTGGGCGGTGAGGATTTCGATCTGCGCGTCATGGACTATCTGGTTGCCGAATTCAAGAAGGATCAGGGCATTGATTTGAGAAACGACAAAATGGCTCTGCAGCGCCTGAAGGAAGCGGCGGAAAAAGCCAAGATGGAACTTTCCACCACCATGGAAACGGACATCAATCTGCCGTTCATCACGGCGGACGCTTCCGGTCCCAAACATATGAATATGAAGCTTTCCCGCGCGAAGCTGGAATCTCTCGTGGAAGAGCTGATCAATAAAGTGGTCGGTCCCTGCCAGACCGCGATGAAAGACGCCGGTATGTCAACCAAAGATATCGACGAGGTTATTCTGGTCGGCGGCATGACCCGCATGCCGCGTGTTCAGCAGAAGGTCAAAGAGATTTTCGGCAAGGAACCCAACCGGGGAGTCAATCCGGACGAAGTGGTCGCCGTCGGTGCAGCCATTCAGGGCGGCGTTCTGGCCGGAGACGTTAAAGACGTTCTGCTCCTGGATGTCACCCCGCTTTCCCTGGGTATCGAAACCCTGGGCGGCGTGATGACCCGACTGATCGAGAAGAACACGACGATTCCCACCAAGAAAAGTCAGGTTTTCTCGACGGCGGCGGACAATCAGCCCGCGGTGAGCATTCATGTTTTGCAGGGCGAACGCCAGATGGCGCAGGACAACAGAACGCTGGGGCGCTTCGAACTGGTCGGCATTCCCCCCGCGCCTCGCGGGATGCCGCAAATTGAGGTTACCTTTGACATTGACGCCAACGGGATCGTGCACGTCAACGCCAAGGATCTGGGCACCGGCAAGGAACAGAGCATCAAGATTACAGCATCCAGCGGTTTGAGCGAAGCGGAAATCGAAAAACTGGTTAAAGACGCTGAAGCGCACGCGGAAGATGACAAGCGCCGCAAAGAACTGATCGAAGCCAGAAATCAGGCCGATACGATGATTTACTCGGTGGAAAAGAACATCAAGGAATTCGGCGACAAGATAGACGCAGCGGAAAAATCAAAGATTGAGGAAGCGATAACCAAAGCGAAAAAAGCCCTGGAAGGCGACGATATTGACGCCATCAAGAAAACGCAGGATGAACTGATGAACGTGTCCCATAAACTCGCGGAAGCGATGTATGCTAAGACTGCCGGCGGCCAGGGAGGACCCGGAGCGGATGCCGGAACTCAACAGCAGAGCGGCGATCAGCAGGCGGCGGGCAAGAAAAACGACGACGTCGTCGACGCCGATTTTGAAGACGTAAAATAATCTTGTAAATATTATTGTCAAAGCCCGGAATGGTTGTTGCCATTTCGGGCTTTTTTCTATCGCTCTGCGTTCAAAAATATTATACAATACAACGAGCATTGAATCGGAGATGGGCATGAATTTATTATCCTTCAGTAAAAAGCTTTTTTATCTGCCGGCATGGTTTTTTCTGATCTTGTGCCTGGCGGTCAGCGCTTCCGCCGCGGGTAAAGAACGGCAGGCGAATCCATGCAAAACGGTCATTCTGGCCAATGAGGAATTTCTGCCCGCACTGTTGAACGCCATCGATGGAGCGCAGGATGAGATTATCATGTCCGTTTTTTCTTTTAAGGCGGGCGTGCACAAGAACAGTTATCCTGACCGTATTGCCGGCCACCTGGCCAAAGCGGTCCAACGGGGGGTTAAGGTATTTGTGGTTCTGGAAAATACCGGCAATCCGTCGGATGCGCTGAATCTTCAAAACAGGAAAGCGGGGAAATTGCTGGAAGGTAAGGGGATCCGGGTTTATTTTGATTCGCCGCGCAAAACCACGCATACGAAACTGACGGTGATCGATCAGCGGCTGATTTTCCTGGGCAGCCATAATTTCACGCAATCCGCGCTGAAATATAATAATGAAATTTCCGTCCTGCTGGAAGGACGCGATCTGGCCCTGAACGCCCGCGATTATATTCTGGGCATTATTAAAGAAGGAACATGAAACGTGCAGGCCGTCTGTTTGCGTTGCCCGCTGAAAATATAAGATTGGAGAGGATGAAAGAATCATGCGTTTTTTATTGACCAACGATGATGGAATCTACGCCAAGGGATTGAGCGCTCTTTATAAGGAACTTTCCAAGGAAGCCGATTGTCTGATTGTCGCGCCGGAGACGGAGCAAAGCGCGGTCGGGCACGCTATTACGATTTCGCGTCCCCTGATGGTGCGCCGGGCGACCAAGAACAATCAATTTCTGGGGTATGCCGTATGCGGAACCCCGGCTGATTGCGTGAAACTGGGCATTAAAGAATTATCGGATCAACCTGTCGATCTGGTTGTTTCGGGAATCAATCGCGGAGGAAACGCCGGGATCAACGTGCTGTATTCAGGAACGGTTTCCGCGGCAACCGAAGCGGCGATTATGGGTTTCCCGTCCATGGCGGTGTCTCTGGACACGCACAAAGAGGCGGATTTTACGTTTGCCGCCAAATTTGCGCGTAAAATGACCCGCGTGATTCTCCATCACCGGGAACAACTTCTGGGCAGCGCGATCAATGTCAACGTGCCCTGCCTTCCCCGGGACAAAATCAAGGGCGTCGTGGTTGTCCGTCAGGCGCAGACCAATATCGTGGAGTATTTCGAGAAACGGACGGACCCGCGGGAAAATACCTACTACTGGTTTGCCGGGGAGTCGTCTTCCGCCACCCGGCAGAAGGATACCGACGTCGGAGCGCTGACGTCGGGATTCATTACCGTTACGCCGATTCATTTTGATTTGACCAGACATGATCTGCTCGACGCACTGAAGGCTGTTGTTAAACAAAATATTTTTTAGCCGTGCGCGACGAGAACGCCGGATAGAAAAGATTGGATTATGACGATACAAAGCCCGTCCTCAAAATGGTTGATCTACACAGCGATATTATTTTTTGTTAACATCCTTTTATCTTCCTATTTTATTGATATCTGGCCCACCCCCAACTGTGTTTCCCGGGCGCTGCCCGTTCTGACCTTCTCCGAAGACGGAACTCTGAGCATAGATCAATACGCCGATTTAACCCTCGACAAAAGCAGGATTGGGGACCATTTCTATTCGGATAAAGCGCCCCTGCCTACGCTGGCTATGATACCGATATATGCAATTATCCAATGGTGCGGTCTGGATAAGATCAGCGACGATGCCGGACGAAAATATCCGGTTTATATCGGCTATCACGTGGGTGTGCCTGATGCCCGCGATTACACCATTCCCGAACTGATTCCCATTTTTATCGCCGGCGGATTTTTTTTCGGTTCGCTGCCTTTTTCTCTGATGGTGCTGATGTCGTTTGTCGCGTTGCATAATATGAAACCTTCCCTTTCTCCGGTGCTCATGGCCATGACGGCCTGGTACGGTTCTTTCATTTTTGTTTTTTCCGGGACCTTCTTCAATCATGTTTTTGCCGGTTTTCTGCTTTTGCTCAGTTTTATATCGCTTAGAAAGGGGAATTATTTTCTTTCCGGATTGTTTCTCGGTCTTGGTTTTTTAAGCGAATACACCGTCATACTCGCTGCGCCCTTTTGGTTTGTTTGTGCCTGGATAAAAGAAAAGAAAATAAGCCGGCCGCTGACTTTCAGCGCGGGGGTATTGCCCGCCCTATTATTTATAGCCGCGTACAATGGGCTTATTACCGGATCACCCTGGACAATGCTCAACGCCTATCATGCATCCGAGGCATTTAATAATCTGCACCACCACTACGGTTTTTCCCTTCCGTCCCTCTCCGCCGTCTGGGGATTATCGTTCAGCGGATGGACGGGATTATTTAATTATGCGCCGGTGCTTTACTGCATAGCCTTTTCCATGATTTTCACCGTGATAAGAAACAAGAAACTGATTGCTTCCGCGGAGACGCGTTGCCTGGCCGTCTTCGGGCTCATCTTTTTTTTAACGATCAGTTCATTCTTCACCTGGTGGGGCGGCTGGTCTTACGGACCGCGATATTTGATCGTTCTTGCCGTGCTTTTACTTTACGAAGGAATGCTGATGATATCCCGGGAAAAAATCAATACGCTTCTGTTTGCGGCAACCGCGCTTTTCGGAATCGCCGGGGCATGGATCGCAAAGGCCACCGCCGTGTATATGGTGCCTTTCCCGGAATATGACGGTTTTTTTAATCCGTTCCTGCACATTCTTCTGCCGGATTTATTCGCGGGCAGGTTTAATGCCAACAACGCGCTGACGGCTTTGTTTGATATGTCCCCTCAAGCGGGCGCCTATAGCTGGCTATTATTATATACCGCCTCACTCATCGCACTTTGTGTGCTGTATAAAAAATGGTTTGCTGAAAAAAGTGTAAAACAGTAGTGATATATGCAAAGGTTGCCTGATGATGGAGATCCACAGGTATGACGCTCATCCGTCAGCCTCCAGATTGATTAAACTGCAGATCTGAACCGTAAGGGCGTTATGCGGATAAAATTCATTCAAAACCATTTGAAAATAATATTATTCTCGGCATTTTCTGCGATCCTGTTAATATATTGCGCTGTGACACCCGCTCCCATTTCCGGCGACGGACCGGCTTATCTCAATATGGCGGTTTCGTTTTCCAATCATCACTCTTTTGATTTAAGACAGTCTGATCTCGATGACGTTTTTAATTCGCTTCGGTTAACCGGCGACTATGCGGATTATTATTACCGGTTCACGAAAATCAATTTCATCGAAGCGTCGAATCATAAATTATATAACTGGCATTTTGGATTATATTCATTTGCGGCATCGATTTTTATACCGGTTTTTTCGTATCTTCAGTTAAACATCAGCTCTGTTTTCCCCTTTTGCAACGCTCTTTTCCTGATTCTTCTGTTTTACTGGATAAATTTTCGGGCCAATATGGATGACCGGGAGAGATTCTGGCTCAATCTCATCATTTTACTCGGACCGACATGGTATTACCTGGCGTGGACGGGACCGGAAATGTTTTGTTTTTCTCTTTTATTTATAGGAGCCCTTGAATACAGGGAAAACAGGAAAAATCGAGCCTGCTTTTTTTTCTCGCTGGCATCACTTCAGAATTCTCTCATCCTGCTTTTTCCCTTCTTTATCGTTCTTGAAGAACTTATCGAAAAAAGAAAAATCGACAGACAACTCTTATATAAAATTTTAATATCCTGTATTGGTCTTATTCCTTTTCTCCTGGATTGGCTTCGCTTCGGGGTTTTCAGCGTCATTGCAAACAGCTTTTATGACGTCAACACTTTTTCCCTGAAAAAGACTTTATGCCTGTTTTTCGACCTGAATTTCGGCATGATCATTTATGTTCCCATGATCCTGTCGGTTTTCATATTTTTATGTTTCCGCAAGAATAAAATCTGCCTTAAAACGGCGCTGGTCTTACTTGTGATGGCGTTCATAAACTCGTCAGGCACGAATATGAATCACGGAGTTTACCTTATGGAGAGGTATTCCTTCTGGATGATGGCTGCTGTTTTTGCGGCAACGTCAGCTTTCTTTTCTCAATTGGATTTAAAAAAGTTTAAAGCGGCTGTTGCTATTTTTATTTTAACAACGACCATCCCTTGTTTTTTTTATAACCTGTTCTATTTTGATTATTTGCATTTCGGACCGGTTGCAAAATTGGTTTTGAATGTCAAACCTTCTTTATACAATCCTGACCCTGAAATATTTGCAGAAAGAACGCTGCATGAAGATGACTTGTTAAAAAATGATTTTGGCGATTCCTTTATCGCTGCTTATGAAAGTGAACGATTCGGTATAAGGAAAATTCTGATCATAGACAAAAAAACAGGAACGACCGGTTATTTAAATAATGATAAAATAACGCTTCGCGGTGAATGAGCAACCATGCGTTTTTTCTTAGATTTCCCGCAATCACCGCAGTGAAGCTTCCCGGGAATCAAATGTTTCGGGTGTATACTATGAAAAAGTTGTCTGTTGTTGTGTTGCTGATATTGCCGGCCGCGCTGGTTTTAATCGCCGCGCTTTTCCACTATGCTCAAGGCCCCTATTGGATCAGTTACAATTCCGATCCGGAATATCTTTATCTCTTGAATTCCCTCGCCCTGACGGAGTTCCGGCAAACCGGAACCACCGGCAACCCCGGCACGACTCTTCAAATACTGGGAGCGATCACGCTGAAAATATCCCACGCCCTGAACCTTTCGGGGAAAGACAGTCTGGTGTTCGCGGTTCTCAGGAATCCTGAATATTATTTGGCCGTCATCAATATGGTTCTGGTAATGTTGAATGCACTGCTCTTATTTGTTCTTGGTCTTGTAACCTTTCATTTCACCAAAAGTATCTGGTTGAGTCTCTTGCTGCAATTATCGCCGTTTCTTTCTGATGCCATGCTGACAAACGGATTACCCCGGGTCTCTCCTGAACCGCTCCTGCTTTTTACCGGCTTGCTTTTCGTATGGACTCTGCTGACCATGGCATATGACAACACTGTTTCTAAATCTTCTCACTGGTACATGATCATTTTGGCGCTGATCTCGGGTTTTGGCGCGGCGACAAAATTGACCTTTATCCCTCTGCTGATCATTCCCCTTCTTGTTTTGCCCAAACTGCGGCACAAGATCGGATTCTTTTTTTTAACCGGCTTGAGTTTCGTCCTGTGGACATGGCCCGTCGCATCGCAGTACAAAGCTTTATTAAGCTGGTATTATAAAATCCTTACCCATACCGGATATTATGGGCTTGGCACTCCTGGAATAACAGACGCTGGAATCTATCTGCAAAATATTATGAACATGTTTTTGCGGAACCCTTTATTCTTTCTGATCTTGTTTTTATCCGCAGGTTTTGTCCTGATGTTCGGATTGCCTTTCTCAGGAAAAGAAAAGGCGCCAAAAATAAATCCATGGCAGGATATTTTCTTCAGAATTTTAGCGGCGGTGACAAGCGCGCAACTGCTTGCCGTTCTGATCGTCGCCAAACATTATACCGACCGTTATTTATTACCGGTCATGAGCCTTTCCGGATTCATGTTATTTCTCGTGTTTGCGTATCTTCGGCGCGTTGATTATTTCAGTCGTGTAAACATGAAAAAGCTTGCTGTGATTGTTGGAATGATGCTCGTTATCGGCGGCGCATGGAGAATTGTCGGCATCAAAAATATATTCATACAAAATCTGCACATCAGAGAAGAAGCGCTGGCCGTCAATCAAATCCTGGAAAATGAGTATAAAGATTATTTGAAAATTTCCATCTATCGCTGTTCATCACCGATTTGCGCGCTGGCATTCGGGAATTTTTATGTCAACAATGCCCTTTACTCCGAAGCCCTTCAAAAAATTTATGGAGACGCATATTTTTTTAACGGATTGAATAACGGAGCAAACGGAAGCTTCCACACATGGACGAGAGTGTTTCCGATGGATAACATTATTCTAAGTGGGCATAAAGATAAAATAATTCTTCAGGGCTCTCCCCCCCGTTATCTTGGCGATACGATAGCAAGCAGGGCAGGTTTAATGCTTAATTTGAGGGATCTCTTCGGCGGAGAATATGAGACCATTTATGCCATCGCAGGCTTTAAAATAACACATGAAACGCGACGCCCATTGCGTTCTGAAATACTGGAAACAACGGATTTTGATTTCAGCACTCACCCGCGGCAACGATAACCTCGAGTTTTTTGCCTTTCATTTCGCGGAGCCTCCCCGGATCAATGTGATGATTTCATCCTGCTCTTCCCGGGAATAGGCCGCCTCGCTCATCGCACGTTGTCTGCCGTATAATAAATGGTTCGCTGAAAAATATCAAAGCGCCGGTCAAGAACAGGATGATGGCATCGCGGCCATCGACGTCAGGTTAGCGGATACCTGCTGGTGATTTGCGCAAAGATCCGTCCGCTTTTTTCTTTCAACATGGTGAAGCCGGTTTGAATCGCCAGACCGATATGCAAAATACTGCCGGTTTCAGATCCTACGAACATGGATTCAAGATCGTTTAGATGGGTCAGGTTGCTGGAGACCACGTTCGTTTCCACGCTGAAGGGAGGACGGTTCCTTCTGAAGACATCCATATTAATTTCGATCCCATACGGAGATAAGTATGCTATTTCCCGCGCATAGTTTTCATTGCGCACATCGGCGATTGATTTTTTAATGCGGTACGCGATCTGAGGCATTGAAAGACTGTCGATTTCTTCTTTGGTGAATTGAATAAAGTTGTTGAAATTCGAACTGCCGATATACATTGGATCGAGGTCCGGATGGATATCTCTGAGATTGATGGGGTTTTTTAAAACGATCCGGTCGGTGTCCGGGAGGATTTTATTGTGGTATTTTTTTAATAAAAAAGTCGTCATGATCTGATGGTTGGAAATTTCACATTGTTCTTTTTTTGCGTCAGCCTTTATGTCATTGAGAAAGTCATCGGTAAAATATTCGGTGGCGGTGAAAACCTCTGCGATGTTATCGATTTCCACTTTTTTCCGGATTGCGTCGCTCAACGCGGATAATGGGGGAACAAGCGCTCTGTCTGTTTGATCGAAATTGACGGGCGGGCCTTGGAATAATCTCTGGCGGGACGGTGGAAGAAAATTCTTCCCGTCCGTTATACACATCCAGGCGTAAAGAAAAAGCAGCAGAGAAATGCCGTCAGCGACCGCGTGAGAGCAACTGATGCCGGCCAATATCCCGTTTCTGAAAGGAATGCCGGTTACGGCAAAGAGAGGTTCGCCCGGCAAGGTTTGAACATGCACCATCCTCTGGTTAAGGTATTCGATATGGCGGTTGTCAAAAACGGCATCGACAGGCGGCAGATCATTGGCAATGGCGCCGTCCGTGCAATACTGTAATGCATAGCGATGCTCATCGAGCATAATCAGGCGGCTGGAAAAAAGATTGTAATGCGCGATGGTTTTTAAAAGGCTTTCTTTGAGCTTTAAGATGGGGAGATTTTTTTTGTAAAAAAATAATATTTCCAGCGGATGCGTGCCGATGAAATTGTCATTATCGAACGCCGAGAGTGGAAGAATGCTTTTGCCGTAATTTTTTTTCAGCGGATTATCCTCAACGTTATCTGTTGTCATCATCTGTTGGGGATTAAAAAAACGGTTATCGGATCAGCAAAACGGGAATCGGACTTTTGTGGATAACATGCGACGTGGTGCTGCCCAGCAGTAATTCGCGCAGGCGGTTGTGGCCATAAGCTCCCATGACCATTAATTCCACGGAGCCTTCCCGGATGAATTTGACGATTTCATCCTGCTCTTTCCCGGAAATGATGATGGTTTCGCAGTCCATCGAGGCTTCATCAGGGTCCTGTTGAATGGTTTTATCGACTTTCCCCGATAAACTCTCGGCTTTTTTCTCGTCCGCACTGACGATGACAACCGTCAGCGGCCAGGAGGTTTTCCTGCATAAATTTAGAGAGAGAAGCAGGGCTTTTGTCGCCGAATCACTGCCGTCGTAGGCCAGGGCCATGCTTTCTATTTCCACAAAATTTTCCGGAGTGATCAGCACCGGTTTCCCCGAGTTACGCGTGACCGATTCGGCGACCGAACCCAGCAGGCCGCCTTCCTTCAGGTGGAAATGCTCTCCCTTTTTTGCCATCAGGATCAGATCGGCGTTTTGGGCATCTTCGATAATGACCGGACTGATTTTGCCGGTTTTTCTACCTGTGGCGGCTTTGACACCGGATTTCCGGCAGCGGTCCTCAAAGTCCTTCAGGATGAAATCGGCTTTTTCATTCAGAGATTTTTCTATGGATTCGAAAAATCCTTCATAAGGAGGCATCCCGACCGAACCGGAGATGTCGGTCACCATGGGAGCCTGTATTAAATTAATGTCGATAACATAGAGACCGGTCAGGGAAGCCTCGAGTTTGCGGGCGATGTAGATTCCGTACTCCAGGGCCGTCGCGCTGTTGGCGGAACCGTCCGTCGGAATTAAAATATTTTTGATCATAATGACTCCTCTCTGAAAAAGGAATACCTATTTTTGTTTTTTATCGAAATGCTTTAACTCCTGAAGCAGATTGGCCACATCTTTTTCTTCCCAGATATCGGCGCTGTTATCATCGCCATCCTCGCCCTCAGAACAGGGGATGTCTTCATCGAAGGAAAGAAACTTCCCCACACAATTGCCGTTTTTATAGGTGGCTTTTTCCCTGACCTTCCCGTTTCTGTAATAGGCGATATATTCACCTTCCCGTTTGTCGTTTTTAAAGGCTCCTTTTTCCTTGACCTGCCCGTTTTTGTAGAAACAGATGTATTCGCCGTCAAACTTCCCGTTTTTAAAATTTTCCATCAATTTTAAATGTCCGGTTTTATAAAAGATTTCATATTTACCGTCGAGCCTGCCGTTTCGGTAATATTCGTGTTCCCGGACGTGACCGTTCTCGAAATAAGAGATATATTCTCCGTCCATGCGGTCATTGACAAATTTTACCTTTTCCCGGATGTGTCCGTCGGGATAATAAACGACTGCCGGACCGTGCTTTTTACCGCGGACAAAATGGACATGGGCCAGGATCTGGCCGCTGTGATAAAAAGAATGATACTCGCCCTCGAGCTTCCCTTCCCGAATATATTTCCTTTCCTTGACTTTTCCGTCATGGAAAAGCATCGTTTCTTCTTTGCCGGGGGATTGTGTTTTTTCCATTAAAATGTATGCTCTTTTTAAAGGTATAGTTTTATTACGTTATATTTCAAACTTGAAGATGATTTCATAAACGTTTCATTGCCGGTTCGCCTTATAAAGAAGGTCCGTTTTGGGGGAAATCAAGTCATTGCTTTTTTTAAACAATCATTTATGATAATGCAACAAAAATAATGAGACTCGCTGAGAACGAGTGCAACGACGTTCGAAGCGCTAGTCGAATTATCCCCGAAGCGCAGCGGAGCGGGATAATGAATAGTGAAGAACGTTTGAGTCGTTGGTCGAATTAGTGAAACTCAAACATTGCAAGCAGAGCGCAGCAAGGTTTGCTAGTTGAACTATCCCGCATTGGCGGAGAATATCGAAGATATTCGTGATATCCCCGAAGCGCAGCGGAGCGGGATAATGAATAGTGAAGAACGTTTGAGTCGTTAGTCGAATTAGTGAAACTCAAACATTGCAAGCAGAGCGCAGCAAGGTTTGCTAGTTGACTATCCCGCATTGGCGGAGAATATCGAAGATATTCGTGATATCCCCGAAGCGCAGCGGAGCGGGATAATGAATAGTGAAGAACGTTTGATTCAATGAAACTCAGACATTATAAACGCAGTGTGATCATGTCTGTAAGTTGAATTATCCCTGCAGCCGAGGGAGGTAGGAATATACCCTGAGCGCATGGATGAGAATCAAGATTCATTAATAAATTTAGTTTAATTTTTTCCCGAAAAAAGTTATTAAAAGCGCGTACGGATGCTTCATTACCAAAAAGACGAACTCTGATTCAACGAGATTGATTGATGCTGACGTCTGATTTAGATACAACAAGAATTGCCATTATCGGTCCGGGTCGTCTCGGAACGGCTTTTGCCTATAAATTCGGCCGTGATAATAAACGAGTCGCCATTTATTACCATGATGCGGAAGTCTGCAAGGCAATAAACCGGGATCATTTAAATCCTCTGCATTTGACGGAAGATCTGGCCAACCGTCTGGGCGGAATGGAGAAGGTTCCGCGTCTTGCGGACAAGGTTTACGCCACAAACGATTTGGAGCATATTGTCGAAAATAACGACTTTATTGTTCTGACCATCACCATGAACCGTCTGCCGGAATTTCTCAATTATCTCAAACCGATGATTGATAAAAAAGCGGGCGATACCTGCCTGATTTCTCCGATTAAAGGATTGATTTCCGATGAAATTTCCAAAGAACTGATCACGCCGTCGCAACTGATCAATAACAGTTTGTATAACCTGAAGCACAAATATCAAATCGGATGCATCGGCGGACCGTTTTTTGACATGGATATCGCGCTGGGCAATCCGGTGTGTCTGACGGTTGCCGGCAAGAAGCGCATCGCCAATATCATCAGAGAAGATTTGCTGAAATTCAACCGCAAGGAAATCAATTCCTACTACAACTTTGACATTGTCGGCGTGGAAGCCTGCGGCGCTTTGAAAAACGTTGTGGCCAATATCAAGGGACTGGCGGATTCCCTGCAGCTGGGCGATTCCATACCGGGAACCATCTTCGCCCGTTCCGGCGTGGAGATTCGCTCGCTGTCGCGTCTGATGGGAGGCGGCTTCCAGGCTTTTCACAGTCAGGCGGGCGTCGGAGATATGTATGTTACCGTTTCTTCGCTGGCGAGCAAGAATTACCGATACGGGAAATATTTCTACGAACTCTATACAGACAATCCCATTGAAACGAACCTCCGGGTTCTGGAAAAAATCGACGGAACGCCCGAAGGTCCCAACACGGTCAGAAACGTGCATAAATATCTGGAAAAGAAAAATATGTACAGCCCGCTCTTCTCCTGTGCCTATAAGATATTTAACGAAGCAGGAGAAAAAAGCGCGATAAAGGACGTGGTCATCCAGGCCTGCCAGTACGATAAAAGAAATAAAGAATATATAGATCAATTCTCACGGCTGATGTACCGCATTCTTCCGGATTTCTGGTATCGCCGCGACAAAAGTTGGTTTGACTAAAAGGGATCACTAAACACTGTTTGCAAAATAATATTAAAAATAAAGGAAGAGGACGGATAAAAATCAGCACCGCATTCCTTTAATTTTACGGGAGACATCACGAATGATCAGACATGCCATCGTCATGGTTTCTGCAATCTGTTTTTGGGGAGCCGCTTTTTTGACTGTTCCGGCGTACGCCGACTACCGGATTATATTGAAAAACGGAGAAACCATTTCCGTCAGCAATTACGAAATGGATGGCGATAATATCGTTTTTAACAAATATGGGGGCCTGGTCAGCTTCAGCCGTTCGGAAATCGCTAAAATCGAAGAAGACATTATCGAAGAAGATATTCCGGAAGAAAACATTACGGAGGATGATGCGAATGAGGCCGATGATTCCGAACAGCCGGTAAAGAATAAAGTGTCAAAGAAGTCCGGACAGAAAAGTGAAGACCCGAAGAATGATCGGGAGAAAAAGATTGCGGAATGCCAGAGAATTCTGAAGATGAAAAAGAACAGTATGGATATTTACTGCTGGCAGGCTGCTTCTGCAAAAGTCAGCGCTGCCCCGAATCTTCCTCAGACGAATCAGGCGAGCGTATCGGAGAAAACGGGCAAGCAGTTCCAGGATCACGTACAAAGTAATGTCGATGCCTTTAAGGCCAATTCGACGTGTGATTACTACAAAAGAAAGGTTGCCGAACAAGAGAAGCTATGCAGCGGGCTATGACATCGCCCAATAAACGGCAATGGTTCTATTTCATCATGCCCCCATCCGTGGCTTGAGCCGGCCGCGGTGCACGGCGTCATTCCAGATGAATTTTTTGTTAAATCTCTTCTTCTTTAACGATTTCCGTTTTAATCATGGAGATCAGTTCCTGAAAAACAGGCAAAACGTCTTTGCGGAAGCGCCCGGCCACGCAGACATTCATAATGTCGTCGCCGATCTTCAGATGACCTTCATTGATCCAAACCCGGATATCGACAATGCCTTCCTTTCCTTTAAATTCGCGCACCGCTTTTTCCAGCTTTGCCTTATCATAAGAAAGGTGCATCGCCTGAACCGATTCGCCGGTTTTTGCTGTCGCCCGGACAATGCCGTTGTGGGAAAGAATCATCCCCAGCATATCGGCCGGTGCCGTTCTTTTTATTTCTGTCATCCATTGTTCAATCATAATATTCCCCTTCATTATTTTACTGTTTATATGGGCAGTCCCTGTAAAGAGTGCCACGTTCACTTTCGTGAATTCGCCGGGATAAATAAATTATTTTGAAGCGGATTCACTTAAAAAAGCCAGGACCCTGGCATTGACTTCGGCCGCCTCTTTGTCGCGCAGTATACCATGATGGTTGGCGTTGACCATGAAAAACTGTTTGTTCCCGCCGCCGATTTTATTGAAAATTTCCCGGCCGCTGCAGGGATCCACAACCGGATCATCCGACGCCTGGATGATCAGCGCCGGGTCGGCTATATTTTTCAGATGATGGTCGACCCTTTTCATCAGTTTCTCCAGCTCATAACTGCCGCTGACGGGATTGCGGAGGTAATTAATGTCCGGATTTTCCGGATCGTTTTTAATGAACTCCATCTTCCACTTGTCAACATTGATTTTTTTAAGCAGTGCGTTCCAGGCGACGACGGCCGGCGCGAATTTTGACGCCATCCCTCTTAATACCAGCGGGGCGTTGATCGATATGACCGACGCAAACCGGCCCGGTTTATTGGCCGCCTGTAAAAGCGCAATGCCGCCGCCCATGGAAAAGCCGGCAATGGAAAACGTTTTTACGCTGTTTTTCATGATGATGTATGCGCGGCTTGCGGAGTCGTACCACTTCTCCCAGTTCCGGATGGCAAGATCCTCGGGCGCCGTGCCGTGGCCCCTGAGGCGCACGCCGTAAACAGTATAGCCGTTCTGATGCAGAAAATCCGCCAGCGGTCTGATTTCTTCCGGCGCCGCCATATAACCGTGCACCAGAATAATGCCTTTGCGGCTGAAAAAACGTTTCAGGAAAAAAGGCTCGCCGATAGTTTTCGGCTTGCTTTCACCCGGCAAATAAAACTGTTCATAATCCTGATGAAAAAGTTCCTTCTCGAGTTTGAGAAACGTGTTCCTGACGTTCCATCTGATAAAAAATGCCGGGATGAATTTCTGCCATTCCATGACCCTGGTGAAATGACGCAGCGGTTCTATTTCGTTTCTGAGCACCTCGATAATGTTGTCTCTGCGGATGGTATGAAAGTCGGATGGCACGCTGAAGCGTTCTTTGTTTTTTGTAATGACACCGTTTTCTCTGCGGAGATAGTTGTTGGCGACGGCTTCGTTTACAAAGCTTTCATATTTTTCGTGATGGTCGTCGGTCAGCAGGTAAAACTGTTTTTTGTAAAGCGATGTATGGCAGTGGGGCATGGCGATTTTTCTCAAGTGTTCGATGGCCAGAAAAATGCGCTTCTTAAAATCGTTTTCGCTGAAGCTGTTCTGACGGTAGCTCGTCAGAATATACGACATAATGTGATCGTGATTGATGGTGGTCATGCCGTATATGGCGTTCATGTAATCGTACATCAATCTGACGCATACTTGACGGAATGCGGATATCCTTTTGAAATCGCCTGTATTCAGATAAACATTTCTATCTGCCATCATCCTTTTCATTTTCCATTTTGAAGAGGCATATCTTCGGGTTGCAATCGGGATGCCGAAGTTGATGTCGATATCCACCTTGCCCAGCATGATGGATCCCTCAACCTCCAGTTCTTCCTGCAGGCGGGTTGACAGGTTTTTGAAAAATTTTCCGGCCAGCCGGCTCAGGGCGTTTTCCCGGGCGCGGACGGGATAATAGGTAATGTTCACCGGCACGATATATGTTTCTTTGCGAATAATCTTCTCCAGATCATTTACTGAAAAATCAAAGCGCGATGCGATGCGGGCGATCGAGGCCATATCGTTGCGCGCTTTCAGCGTTCGCAACTTTTCGCGGATGAACTCGGTCAGCAGAGCGATGCGCGCCGCGCCGGAATGAGGCGGTCGGCGGATGCCGGTATTATAAATAATATATTTCCCCTTCTCGACGATTTTCTTGTCCTTGATGATCTGTCCCTCCGGGAAAATGATCACTGGATGTCTGTCGGTAAGAAGCCCATGAATAAAAATTTTATCTTTATGGGGGTCGGCGGTGGAAACAGCGCCCACGTTATCCATAAAATCTTTCATTTTCCCGCTGAAAAAAGACTCGTGCGCCAGGGAAACGGCTTCTTTGTGGAGATGCTTTTTGATGAGATACGGCATCAAGACCGTCTCCAGTCGCGTAAAATGATTGATCACATAGACGACCGGCTGATCGGGAATATTATTCAGGCCGTGCAGGCGAATGTCGATGCCCGCTGTCTGAATCAGGGTGTCCATCGTGAACATGATAAAATTGACCAGGTCTTTGGATATGTTCATAGATCCGCTTTTTTACTTTTCCGATTTTGATCCGCCAGGACGCTTTTTAAAACATCCGGTTTATTGGTAAAGATTCCACTGACGCCCATTTTTAAATATTGTCTCATCTTTTTTTCGTTGTTGACCGTATAAATATTCACCGGAATATTATTCGACCGGAGGTCTGCCAGCCATTTTTTATTCAATTCGGATGCGGAGCAGTTAAACGCATCGGCCTGCAGCGATTTAACAATATCCGAAGGCAGGCGGGAGCCGTAAATCTTCTTTTCAAATGAGAAAACAGCCACCGGCGCCGTTTTGTCGATCTGCTTCAAATGCAGGATCGCGCGCGGATCAAAACTGGAAAATACAACGTGCTTCTTCATGCCGCATCGTTCGACCAGTTGCAGACATTTTTCTTCAATGCCGCCGGCGATGATGTCGTCCACCGCTTCCGTTTTTATTTCAATATTTACGGCGATGCGGTTTTTGCAGACCGCCAGCACCTCGGCCAGTTCGGGGATGCGCGTATTTTTAAACTTTTGATCAAACCATTTGCCGGCGTCCAATTTTTTTAAAGACGCAAGATCGTAGTCGGCGATTCTGCCTCTGCCGTTTGTGCAGCGTGAAATCTTTTCGTCGTGAAACACAACGACTTCCTTATCCGCAGTGAGCTGCACATCCAGTTCCGCCATGTCCGCTCCCATGGCGATGGCGCCTTCAAAGGAGGGCATGGTGTTTTCCGGATAATAAGCCGAAGCTCCGCGATGTGCGATGACGGTAAAATCATCCTGTCCGCGCCGGTTATAGCTGAAGGAATAAAATGATTCAGACATATTTTTTTTTACCATATTTAAGAACAGAGTTCTTCAATTATTTTAGTGTTTACAAATAATGCCGAAAGGATTAATGATGGAATCCATGAACGGGCGTCTTGAAAGGAACTCTTATAAATAAGGAGGATGACACTATGAAGGTTCTCGGCATTATGGGAAGTCCGCGGATCGGCGGCAACAGCGATATTCTTCTCGACGATGCTCTGGCCGGCGCCGAAGAGGCGGGCGCTCGGGTGGAAAAGATTATTCTGGTCAAAAAGAAAATATCCGGCTGTCTGGATTGCAAAAAATGCAACGACACCGGCCTCTGCGTCATCAAGGATGATATGCCGGCCATTCACAAAAAGATTCTGGAGGCGGACGCGATTATTCACAGCGTGCCGGTTTATTTCTGGTCGATGACCGCGCAGATGAAGGCGTATCTGGACCGGTGGTGCGCGCTGTTTGACGCGACCTGGAACTGGCAGAAATCTTATTATCCGAAAATGAAAGGCAAACGCATCGGTGTGATTACCGTCTGCGGGGATCCGAATGTTCACACGGCTGATCCCGTTGTCCACAGCTTTAAATCAACCGCAGATATGACAAAAATGCACTGGCTGGGCGCCGTCATGGCTTCTGCGGGTGATAAAGCGGAAATCATCAAGGATGAAAAAGCCAGAGAAAAAGCTTTTGCGTTGGGCAAAAAAGCGGCGGCGCCATGATGTCTGATCCGGATTGTATTCTCAAAAACACATTGAAAAGTGGAGCTTAAAGATTTAGAATCAGACACAATAATTAAGAAAGGAGAAGCAAGGTGAAAAAAATTACACGTTACGTTGCCATGTTTGTTCTGGCCGTTTTGTTCGCTGTTTATCCCTTTCAAACAGCGTCGGCTCAGGTTGGATTATATCTCGGCGGTTGGGGGGGGTACACGATCCATCCCGACGCCACCGAAGATGATTGGGACGATTATTATGATGATGTCGATCTGGATATTGATGAAACATCCGCCTGGGGCGCCAAGATCGGTTACACCAATCCCTTCTTTAAATATCTGGCGCTGGAAGCTGAATACAGCTATTTGAATCCGGAGATAAGCGATGACGGTTCGACGGACGGTGACGTCAAGATGAGCAATTTGATGTTCAACGTCATTGGAAAATATCCTCTCGGAATTATTCAGCCTTACTTTGGCGTGGGGCTCGGATTTTCCTATGCGGATACATCCTGGGACGATATCCGGGGAATCGACGACGGAGATTACACGTCCTATGCCTGGCAGATTATGACGGGTGTCGAGTTTTATGTCACCAGCGAGATCGCTGTGGATGTCGGCTATCGTTATTTTGCCACGGAAATGGAATTTGACCATGAAGATTCCGATGACGTTACTTTCTCGACAGGGATGGTAACTCTAGGTTTGAAGATATTTTTCTAAAACCTGTATGTCGCCGGTAATGATTTTAACAAAAAGACTTGTTGCTTCACGTGTCTCTTAGATTATAAGACATAAGGGTGACAAGAAAAGGCAAATGAAGAAATTCTTTTGTCTCTGTTTCAACGAACCCGAGATGGTTATACCAGTTTTTCAACGCGATGTGTTCAGCGATAATACCGATGCTGACGCAATCCGCGTCTGATTCGCGGGCTTTTAACACAACATATTCGACCAGGGCTTTTCCCAGGCCCTGGTTCCTTTTTTCGGGAAGCACAGCCAGCCGCTCCAGATAACACATCTTTGAACCAGCCTGCTCGCAGGCGACACAACCGGCAACCTGATTTTCGTTTTCGGCGATAAAATATCTGACGTTGCGCTGCATGTCGGCCTTGATCCAGTTATCCGTGCAGTGGGAGGGATGACGAGGTGCGTTTTCTTGCGTCAGACCGAAACGCTCCGCCACATCCCGAAACGATTTCCGGATGATCCCGGTTAAGATCGGGATATCGTCGTATGTGCAGGTGCGTATTGTAAAATTAGCCATTCTTCATTTAACAGCGATCTTGACAATAACTTTGTGAATGGGTTCCGACGAGATCAGCGGCATGTGCGCATCTTCCGGAAAGAAGATCACAAATGCTCCGCTTTGAGTGGATATCCAGGCATCCGGTTCATCCGTAAAAATCTGCTCATCATTTTGGGGGTCGTATTTCCCGAACGGATGTTTGCACAATGACCGGGGCTTCCATCCCATCTCGTCGGTTCCCGCCAGGACCAATTGAATATCAATGTATTTTTCATGCGTTTCGAGCAGGGCATCCTCTTTCCGGCGGCCGGCCTCCCTGGCCACGATCGCGTAAACGCTCCCGCCGTCTATCTCATATTTTCCCGCCGGCAGTTCCTTCAGATCCGGGCGAAGAAGAAAATCAAACGCCCTGGCAAAGTCCTTGTGCAAGGCCAGATAACGGTGTGCATTCTCCAGTATGTCTAAAATCATGTCGTTTCCTTATCCTACCGGACGGCATCCGGTAAAAGCATAATACTTATTTCCCGGCAGGAGATCGATCGCTGAATTATGCTCGAAGCCCGCCTCAAACATCTGATGCAGCATCTCCTCCTTGTCCGGCAATCTTCCCCATCCCCGGGTCGATGCATGGATCAGGTTAACCAGTTCGAACTCGATGCTGCCGTTCACGCATCCCGTCGTTATGACGATCCGTCCGTTCGGTTTGAGAAGGCCTTTCAGATGCTTGAGCAGATTAATACGCTCTTCCACCGGAAAATAGTAGATGTTGTTAAAGAGGGTCAGAATATCGAACTGCTCCTGCGCACGGAACTCTCTGACATCCTGAACCATAATCCTCACACGATCGTCAAAGCCCCTGGCCTTGACCGCGGTCCGGGCGGATTCGGCCACCTGCGGATCGAGCTCCAACCCGATAGCGCTGAATTCCCTGTTCCTGTCCAGAACATACATGATATAACCCGCATGTCCGCACCCTACCTCGAGAAGGCGTCCCGGTCCGAATTCGGGGAAGAATCGGTCTATGCACTCAAACAGAAAAGGTTCGAGGTTCCGGCTCGACCGTGCGACGAGATCGCCATGCTCGTCATACTGGTCCGAAGCGTTCCATATATCGTTCTGCGCCAACCTGGCGGGCGTCTGCATAATGTAGAAGTGGTGAAGGCTCGCAACTTCGCGGAGCAGGGCGCGTATCGCGTCGTTTTCAGGGCGAGCCAGTCTCTTTGCCAGAAATCCGCGCAGGCTGTATCCCTTGTCATCCTTTTTCAGAATGCCCAGCCGTACACCCAGTCCGAGCCAGCTTTCCATCGCGTGGCGCAGGGATGGATCATTGCCGGATTCTCCTAAAAGGTTTGTGGCCGTCACCGGCCCCCGGGAGAGCCGCTCCAGAATGACGGTGTCCACCATGGAAGCAAAGAAGCTCAGACGATAAAAAGAAGAAAACATGAGCTTGAACCGAAGCAGGACCGGCGTCTTGCCACCCTTCATCAAAGAGGCGAATGTTTTCAGTTTCATCACATCTCCTTAATGCATCACCTGGTCTTTATTGTTGTCCAAAACCTCTTCCTGGACCTCCCGTTTCACGGGATCTGCTTTCCGCCTAACGGGAAAATCAGCCTAAGTGCAATGATCGGCCGGACTGATTTTGTCGGGGGATCATTTTATTAATTTATTTATTATCGCTAATCCGCGTACTTTTCAACTTCATTCCAAACAAGAAGCGAAGGATGTCAAAGCGCCTGACGAGATACTCATACAGCACCATGGTTACAGCGAAAGATGTAAAACTAATCATAATCCACTTTACCGCATCCGGGACAGGCCATTGTATAACATAATAACCAACGCAAAGGATTACCGGCTGATGCAAAATATAAAAAGCGATAACTGCTTCATTGGCATACTTTAAAAATGGATGATTGAAATCCAGGTGTCTCATTCCAAAACCTGTGATAGTCAAAATCCATGTCCATGCGCTTATGGAGGAAAATACAAAGAAGATTAATTTCTGCGCCGGCAATCCTGATTCGTTGACGGAGCCAAATTTCAGAATCAAAAATATAGCTGAAAAAATTATTCCCAGAAGAAGAGATAACCGGCGTTGTCGTTGAATGGCCTCCTGCAGCGGCTTGCTTGATATGATCATAAAACCCGCCATCAGAAACCAGATGTAATATAAAAACCCCCATCCTCCATTTCCAACGCTCAGAACCGCTTCACTGATTGTTATCTTCATCAAAAGAAGCGGCAACGGTAACAGGATATACATTAGCCCGGGCTTGGCCATGAGACGTCCTGATATGCCGAGGATGTTTTTCCCGCGGCTAATGAACCAATCAAAGAGAGAATAGAGCATCAATCCGTAAATAAACAAGATCAGCAAATACCACAGATGCATCCCGTGAAATGCAAAGTTTCCGGTGCTGCCGACACCGAGATATAATCCATGAAAATAATGAGGCACGAACTCAATCAAAGAACCGGAAAATTGATGATGGGAAAGCCGTTCAAGATATACCTGCAACAGGCTATGCGAAAACACCGCTACGACAACCGGAACGAATAGGCGCAAGGTTTTGTCTTTTATGAAGCTGAACGCTCCTCTTCTTTTCTCTAAAGTATAAAAAAGGCTCGCGCCGGAAAGCAGAAAAAAAAGCGGCATCGCCCATCTGGTTATAAAGAAGGCCCATATCTCAACACTCAGATATGTATCAGGATTTTTTACATGCCAATCTCCCAGACTGAAAAAGCGGGTCGTGTGAAAAATAAAGATCGTCAGAACAGCCAATACCCGCAGCCAATCCAAGTCGGATCTTCTTTGAAGAGGTTGTATATTCATCATAATGACTTTTCTGCTTGATAACGAAAAAATCAGCCCAGGCGCAGCAATCGGACGGAGGCGTTTGTTCTATGTGATTATTTTGATTTCAAAAATTTATCAATTTCCGAAATCAACCCGCTTCTGTCAAAATACACTTCGTTCCGTTTAATTTTTCCTCGGCTGTCAAATTGCACAAAACAGACACCTACACATTCTATAACGTTTTGACCAACGGGTATTTTAGCTAACCATTTATTCAGGAAACCGCCCTCCATGGGAATCGGTTCAATCTGAGTCCATACCCATTCTGGATTCTGGGCCAGTAATTTCCTGAAATATGCAAGGAGCTCTTTTTTCCCGTTGACGCCGGATGGAATTGCCGGGTCAAGATAGAAACAATCATCCGAATAAAATTCGGCCAATGTCTCGGGATTGTTTCCCGTCCAGGCAGGAAGCCACTTTGACGCGAATATTTTTGCTTCTTCTCTGTTCATTGTAATTCCTTCTTCCCCTGAAAAGCGCATAGGGATAAGCCGAAGCGCTGTGATCGGCCGGATTGCCTTTGTCGGGGATGACAAACCTTCATGTGGAAGGTTTGCACAGCTTTGGACAATGATCCATTTTGCATACGGATTTGTTGCTGACTTCTGCGCTACTATGCGCAAATATTTCTTTGAAATCAAGGGGGAAATAAAGATTATTGAATGCTACGCTGAATTGTGCCTATGAATAAAAATGGTTTTGTGGAGCAATGATGATTAAAAATAAAATGTCCGTCGAAATAGATTTTAATCCCGAATTTCAGCATGCGCTGGATTTGATGGAAGAGACGGATAAAAATATCTTGATCACGGGGCGCGCCGGCACCGGGAAGTCAACCCTGCTGAATTATTTTCGCGACAACACAACGAAAAACGCCGTTATTCTGGCGCCGACGGGTGTCGCCGCCGTGAATGTGGGCGGGCAGACCATTCATTCGTTCTTCCATTTTAAACCGAATGTCACGCTTGCCGCCATCAAGAAAAAAAGAAGTTCCGATAAAGAAAAGACATCCTTGTATAAAAAATTGACCACCATCGTCATTGATGAAGTCTCCATGGTGCGGGCTGATCTTTTGGATTGTGTGGATAAATTTCTGCGGCTCAACGGTCCGCATTCCAAACGCCCTTTCGGCGGCGTGCAAATGATCTTTATCGGCGATTTCTATCAATTGCCGCCGGTCGTTTCCAGCGCCGAGCGGGAAATCTTTCGTTCGCATTATGCCGGCCCTTTTTTCTTCAGCGCCAAAGTGTTCCCGCAGTTGGACCTGGAATTTATCGAACTGGAAAAAGTGTACCGACAGAAGGATGACGAATTTGTCCGTCTGCTCAATGCGATACGCAACAATTCCATCACTGATGATGATATCGCGCTGTTCAATCGGCGCTGCAATCCTTCTTTTGCCGCCGCGGATGATTTTTATATTTCACTCACCAGCACCAATGATCTGGCCGACGGTATCAATGAACAGCGTTTGGCGGAACTGCCGGGCAAAATCTGGAAAGCCGGGGGAATAATCGACGGTGATTTCAGCAAGGAATATCTGCCGACGGCGTTTGAGTTGAAACTTAAAAAAGGCGCGCAGATTATGATGCTCAATAATGATTCTTACGGGCAGTGGATTAACGGGACCGTCGGCCGGGTGAAAAAATTTGCAAAGGACGAGGAAGGAGAAGCGGTTATTGTCGCCGAACTGGATAACGGCGAAACGGTGGAAATCTCTCCCTACACCTGGAAAATTTACAAATTTTTTCTCAAAAACGACGAATTGCGATCGGAAGAGGTCGGATCATTTCACCAGTATCCGGTGCGGTTGGCTTTTGCCGTGACGATTCATAAAAGTCAGGGAAAAACGTTTGAAAAGGTTGTCATTGATGTGGGACGCGGCACGTTCGCCCACGGGCAGATGTATGTTGCACTATCCCGCTGTAAAACGCTGGAAGGCATTGTCCTGAAACAGCCTTTGAAAAAAAGTCATATTATGATGGACTGGCAGGTGGTTAAATTTTTAACCGGGTTGCAGTATGCCAAGGCCGCGCGGAACCTCTCACGCGAGAAAAAGATCGCGATGCTGGAGGAGGCGTTTCAAGAAAAGCAAGTTGTTGAAATCGTTTATTTAAAAGCAAAAGATGAAAAATCGACGCGCAAAATTCGTCCGCTTCGCGTGGAGGAAATGGAATATAACGGTCATCCGTATCTGGGGTTGTGCGCTTATTGCCTTATACGGAGACAAAACCGAGTCTTTAACGTGGATCGCATTCTGGAAATCAGTGTGCTGAATGACGAGTCGCGGGAATCATGCGACTGACCCATTTCAATGCGCCGCGATTTTGAAATTGGAATTTCAATGGAGCGGGCGACCGGGCTCGAACCGGCGACGTCCAGCTTGGGAAGCTGACATTCTACCACTGAATTACGCCCGCTCATGAGCGGCTAATGTTATTTAACAGCGTTAATTTGTCAAGGTGTTTTTAATGACACTCGCTGAAAACGAGTCCCGATTTATCGGGACGAAGTTTGTCCCTGCCACCTGAAGGTGGCGGGATAATTTGCTCTAAGATTTTCCATCGGAAAATCAAGGCTCATTAAAGCGTTAGTGGAATTATCCCAGGAACGAAGTGACGTGGGATTTGAGACGTGTTAAGAGCGAATGGCGTGATGCTAGCAATGTTATTCGGAGTATCCGATGCAGAGGCTGTCGGAAATAGTCCCATTCGCTAAGCGCAGAGAGACATTTCCGGGGTAGATTTCTCCTTGCGATGAGCAAAAAAGGCGGTAATTTATCTCAATCTTTTTGCTTGCTTTGTCCTTAGGGATATGCTAGCAAAACACAAACCATCGATAAGGTAGTATTGATGAGTGGGCCCGTGCCCACTTTTTTATTTTCTGAGTGTTTATGGACTTTGATGTTAAAGAAAAAATCCGGCAATTAGCCGAGCCGGTTGTTACTTCTGAAGGAATGGAATTGATTCACGTGGAATGCATAAAGATGCATTCTCGCTGGATTATTCGGTTATTTCTGGATAAAGAAGGAGGAATTTCGCTGGATGATTGCGCCAGTATCAGCGATCAGTTAGGCGATATCTTCGATATTCGGGAGGTGATCAACGGGTCTTATACCCTGGAGGTTTCGTCACCCGGTTTCGACCGGCCGATATCCCGCGATCAGGATTTTTTGAAATACAGAAATTCCCGGGTGGATATCAAAACGGCGGTCAAGATTGAAGGAAGCAAGAATTTTCATGGTATTCTTGTTGACTATATCCAGGAGTCCGGACGCAAATTTGTTCTAGTGGAAGTTGCCGGGAAAAATTACCGGATCCCGCGGCAGGATATTTTAAAAGCCAATCTTGCCGATGATAAAGAATAGGCTTTTTACAGGAATTAATGCCGGCAGGCTGAAATTCTAATATATCAGCGAAGAAAAGGGAGGATTTTTTAAATGTTGCCAGAACTTAAACGTCTGATCGAGCAGATGGGTAAGGACAGAGGAATAAGCAAGGAAATTATTGTCGAAGCCCTCGAAGCGGCAATGCTTACTGCTGCCAGTAAAAAATTCGGACAAAATGTGGAAATAGAAGCCCATTATAACGATGAGACCGGAGAGGTGGAGGTTTTTCAGTTTAAAACGGTTGTGGACAAAGTGTTGCATCCGGAAACGCAAATTTCCAGGGAGGAAGCGAGACATCTTGATGAAGGGGCCGAGCCGGGAGACAGTCTGGGCATGAAGATTGAAACAAGCGCCTTTGGGCGCATTGCCGTGCAGTTGGCCAAGCAGATCATCATTCAGAGAGTGAAAGATGCGGAATGCGACAATATTTATGATGAATACAAGGATCGCAAGGGCGAACTGGTCAACGGTTTTGTGCAGCGATTTGAAGGCGGCAGCATTGTTGTCAATCTCGGACGCGCGGAAGGCATTGTGCCTCCGGCAGAACAGATTCACCGTGAAACGTACAAGCGCGGTGAGAGAATCCGCGCCTACATTGTCGAGGTGAAAAAAAGCGCCAAAGGACTGCAGATCATTCTTTCCCGCACGCATCCGGCATTTCTGAAGGCGCTTTTCGAGGTGGAGGTTCCGGAAATTTCCGAGGGGTTGATCGATATTATCAATGTGGCCCGTGAACCCGGCAAGCGGGGGAAAATTGCGGTTAAATCCAAAGATAAAGATATTGATCCCGTGGGCGCGTGCGTGGGCATGAGGGGATCGCGCGTGCAAAGTGTGGTGCAGGAACTGCGCGGCGAAAAAATTGACATTATTCCTTACAGCGAGGATCAGGCCAAGTACGTCAGCAGCGCTCTTTCTCCCGCCAAGGTTAACCGGGTTTTTATCGATGAAGAAAACCGGACCATGACCGTGATTGTTCCCGATGATCAGCTTTCCCTGGCGATCGGCAAGAACGGACAGAATGTCCGTCTGGCGGTGAAGCTGACCGGTTGGAACATTGACATGAAGAGCGAAACAATGGCGCAGGAGCAAGAGGAAGGTAAAAACAGCCAAAACGATCTGACCAAGATTACAGGCATCGGCCCGGCGATGGCGGAAAAGCTCTTCAGCAAAGGGATAAAGAGTATTGCGATGGTAGCCGCGACGGAACCGGAACTGTTGTCTCAGATTCCCGGGATCGGTGAAAAGACAGCCCAGCAGTGGGTAGAAACGGCTGGTAAGATTTTAAACGAGGAAATCGCTGGCAACAAGAGTGATTCGTCATCTGAAAAATAAGAAATTTTACATGGAGATTTTTGCGCATGCCAAAAAAGCGGGTTCATGAATTGGCCAAAGAGCTTGGATTGGAGAGCAAGGTTCTGATCGCTCGTTTGGAGAAAATCGGCATTTCGGTTAAGTCGGCTTCCTCTTCGCTGGATGAAGCAGATGTGGAGAGAGCGAAAAAAGAGCTGACCGCCGGAGAACTTCGCGAAGTTGTGGAGCAGAGAATAAAAACCACGGTCATCAGGCGCCGCACGGTCGTTACCGCCGTGGAGAAACCTCCGGAAGAAATTCCTGCCGAGGAAGCAAAGCCTCCGGAAAAAGAAGCGGCCGGCGAGGCGCCGCTCAAAACTACCGCTGTAAAAGCTGAAAAGGTCAAAAAGGAAAAACCGGCGGAAGCTCCGCTTGAACCGGCGGCGGAAAAAGCACCGAAAACGGAGGCAGCCGCTCCGGTGGAGCAGGCGGTTGCGGAAACACCCGCATCAAAGGAAATATCGGCACAGGCTGAAGAAAAAGCTGCGTCCGCCGCACAGCCGGTCGAAGCACAAGCGCCCGCCGATGAGAAAGCTCAGAAACCGGAAGCAAAAGAGGCTCCTGCCGCTGCCCCGGCTCCGGGGAAAAAGCCGGCCGTTTCTGTAAAGCCGACCATCATTACCAAGCATAAAATTATCAGGCCGGAATCCGGCGGCAGGCCCGCAGCGCCCAAGGTTCCTCTGAAACCCGGGGAGAGAATATCCACTCCGCCTGCGGAAAAGCCCAAAAGAAAAGGCAAAGTTCCGGTCGAAGTTTTGATCGAAGAAGAAAAGAAAATACCGACGAAAAAGATTTTAGAGAAAAAGATCGAAAAGAGGCTCAAACGCCAGGACGACGATCAGGAAGTGATTTTTACCAAATGGCGGGAGGGCAAGAAAGCCGCTCCGGTCAAAATGAAGAAAACGGAAATCACCGTTCCTAAAGCGATTAAAAGACGCATTAAGATTGGAGAATCCATCACCGTAGGCGAACTGGCTAAACGGATGGGAATCAAGGTCAGTGAAATCATCAATAAATTGATATCGATGGGCGTGATGGCGACCATTAATCAGGCCATTGATTTCGATACGGCCACTCTGGTAGCCGGTGAATTCAGTTTCCAGGTGGAATCAGCGGACGTGGAATTTGACGAATCCTTATTGAAAGCTCCTTCCACGCCGGAGAATCTCAAGCCGCGTGCGCCGGTTGTCACCATCATGGGACACGTCGACCACGGTAAAACATCACTTCTGGATGCGATCAGGCAGACCAACGTTACCGACGGTGAAACGGGAGGCATTACGCAGGCCATCGGCGCCTATCATGTACACATCAACGGCCGGGACATTGTCTTCTTGGATACCCCGGGCCATGAGGCGTTTACAGCCATGCGGGCGCGCGGGGCGCAGGTGACCGATATTGTCGTTTTGATTGTGGCCGCGGACGACGGCGTCATGAATCAAACCATTGAAGCGATCAATCACGCCAAGGTAGCCGGTGTCCCGATTATCGTGGCGATTAACAAAATTGATAAACCGGGCGCCGATCCGGAAAAAATTAAACAATCCCTGACCGAACACGGTCTGTTGTCCGAGCAGTGGGGCGGCGATACGATTTTCTGTGAAGTATCCGCCAAAAAGAAAATCAACATTGAAGAACTGCTGGAGATGATCTTATTGCAGGCCGATGTGATGGAGCTGAAAGCCGACCCCGATCGTCCCGTGCGTGGAATTATTATTGAAGCGAAGCTGGACAGAGGACGCGGCCCGGTGGCGACGGTCCTGATTCAGGAAGGCACACTGAAAGAAGGCGATTCCTTTATTTCCAAAACGGAATTCGGCCGCGTGCGCGCGTTGATCAATGATCAGGGACGTCGTATCAAAGAAGCCGGTCCGTCCATGCCGGTGGAAGTCATCGGGTTTTCCAGTGTGCCGCAAACCGGCGCGGAATTTTTCGGCGTCGAGGATGAAAAGAAGGCGCGCAATATCGCTGATTACTGGACCAGAAAAGCCCGGGAAAAAGAACTTTCATCTCTGTCCAAGGTGACGCTCGAACAACTTTATCAACGGATGAAGGAAGGCGTGAAGGAATGCAATGTTATCATCAAAGCCGATGTGCAGGGTTCGATTGAGGCGATTTCCGATGCCTTGAACAAGCTTTCCACCGATGACATCAAATTGAGAATTATCCACAGCTCCACCGGCGCCATCAGCGAAACGGATGTTTTGCTGGCGTCCGCGTCGCAGGCGATTATTATCGGATTCAACGTGCGGCCGGATGCGCGAGTCGTGGAAGTCGCCCAGCGGGAAGGTGTGGAAATTAAACTTTACGATATTATTTACAATGTGATTGCGGATGTGCGGGCGGCAATGGAAGGTCTGCTGGAGCCCGAATACAAGGAAGTGGTGCAGGGCAGAGCCGAGGTGCGGGAACTCTTTAAAGTGCCCAAGGTCGGGACGATCGCCGGTTGCATGGTGACGGACGGCAAGATCATGCGCACCAGCAATCTCAAGCTTGTCCGTGACAGCGTTGTGGTGTTTGACGGCAAAATTTTATCGCTGAAACGGTTTAAGGACGACGCGCGGGAAGTGCTGTCCGGTTTCGAATGCGGTATCGGCATCGAGGGATTTAATGATATTCATTCGGGCGATGTTATCGAGGCGTACACCATAGAAACGCTGGAGAAGAAATTGGAATAAATAGTGAGCAGACATGAGGATCTCACAACGGGAGGCCGTAGGAACCGTGACGGACTTTCCGGATGAATGAGTTTTTCGGGGAATCATTATGGTGGTCGGATACGGAATCATCAATCTCAGAATCCCGGAAAGCGGCTCTTTAAAAAGCAAACGAAGCGTTTTGAACCGAATTTTAAAGCGCGCGCAAAATGAATTTAATGTTTCCATCGCGGAAACAGGCCATCTTGATAATTACAAGCGGGCGGAGATTTCTTTTGCGGTTGTCGGCAATGATTCCCGTTACATAAACGGCAAGATCGACCATCTGCTGAGATTTATTGATAACCTCCGGGTTGCCGAAATCCTGGACAGCAAAACAGAAATTATGGTTGTCTCCAGTTTTTTGGAGGCGACGGATTGGGATACAAAGAAATACGATGAGTTTTAAAAGAGCGGACAGAGTTGCCGAGTTGATCCGGGCGGATATGTCCGAAATTATCAGCAAAGAAGTCAAGGATCCGCGTTTGCATTCGGTTACGATCACCTCGGTAAAAGTGACCGACGACTTGCGTAATGCCAAGATTTATTTCGTAGAAATGGGCAAGGATGACTGTTCTGCCGAAATCAAAGCGGGTCTGGCTCAGGCCGCCGGTTTTATCAGAAGGGAACTGGGAAAGCGCCTGCAACTGCGTTTTGTGCCGGAGCTGATGTTTATTCATGACACCTCTTTCGGTTACGGGAATCGTATCGAAAAGTTGCTGGCACAGATCGCCGAACAGGAAAATAAAAATGATTAGAGAGATTATTAAAGCGATTGATGAGGGAAATAATTTTCTGATCACCGCTCACGTGCGGCTGGACGGAGATGCTCTCGGTTCGGAACTCGCTGTGTATCTGATGCTGAAAGGAATGGGTAAAAAGGCGGTTGTCTATAACCGGGACCACACGCCCGAACGCTATCAGTTTCTTCCCGCGGCGCATAATATATCGCATACGTTGACGAATATTGAACAGTACGATACCTGCATCGTCCTGGATTGCAGTGACTTGAGCCGCGTCGGCGACGAGGCGGAAAACATCAGAAAAATTAAAACGCTCGTTAATATCGACCACCACGTGTCGAACAACGGCTTTTGCTCTTTAAAAATGCTGGATGCCAAGGCCAGTTCCACCGGTGAACTGGTGTTCCGCCTGATGCGGGAAATGGGCGTGAAGATGTCCAAGGATATCTGCACCAATCTATATGCGGCGATTATCACGGATACCGGCAGTTTCCGTTATTCGAGCACGACCAAAGAGACATTTCTGGCCGCGGGCACTCTGGTGGGAGAAGGCGCCAGCCCTCAGCGTATCGCGGAAAATATTTATGAGAGCGACTCCCCGGCCAGACTGAAACTGATGGCCAGAGCCCTTGCGACACTGTCTCTTGATCTGGAAAGCAGGGTGGGTTCCATGGTTGTCACGCAGAAGGATTTGACGGACACGGGAGCCGCCTGGGAGCATACGGAAGGATTTGTTGATATTCCCCGCACGGTGAAAGGCATTGAAGTATCCGTTCTCTATACTCAGAGAGGGGACAATAATTTCAAACTGAGTTTGCGTTCCAAAGCCAAGATCAATGTGGAAAAGGTGGCCAGAAGATTCGGCGGCGGCGGTCACATTCATGCCGCTTCCTGCTGGATGGAAGGTGATATTGAAACGATCAAATCGCAAATTATTCAGGCGGTCAGGGAATTGTAATTTTATGATGAACGGCGTGATCGTCATTGATAAACCGGCGGGCAAAACATCGCACGACGTTGTCAGTGAAGTCAGAAAAACACTGGGCATAAAAAAAGCCGGTCACACGGGAACGCTTGACCCTCTGGCGACCGGGGTGCTGCCGGTTTGCCTGAATGAAGCCACAAAACTGGCCGGTTTCCTGGCCGGTGACGATAAGGAATATCTGGCCACGATGTTGCTGGGGGTTAAAACGGATACGATGGACACGGAGGGTAACATTATCAGCCAATCGGATCGTCAGGCGTCTGAGGAAGCAATAAAATCGGTGATGCTGCGAATGATCGGGAAAATCAAGCAGATTCCGCCGGCTTTTTCCGCGATCAAGCACTGTGGCACGCCTTTGTACAAATGGGCCAGAAAAGGGATCTTCCCGGATTTAAAACCGCGGGAGGTGGTTATTCACAGCATGGCTATTGAAAAAGTTTCCCTGCCCCGGGTCACCTTTCGGGTGGCCTGCTCCAAAGGCACGTACATCAGAACGCTTTGTTCGGATATCGGTGACGCGCTGGGGACCGGAGCTTGTTTGAGCGGTTTGCGCCGTCTGCAAAGCGGAATTTTTTCGGAAAATATGGCTGTTATTTTAAATGATTATAAGTCTGCCGACCAAAAAGGGGAGCTGATCAAAAAGATATTGCCGATGACAGAACTGCTGCCGCTTTTGGCGACGATCGAATTAAGAGATAATTGCGCGGCCAAACTGCGCAACGGCTGGCAGCCTTCGGTCGCTATGCTCAAAGAATATGATCTTCCCTTGCTTAAAGCGGGAGATATGGTAAAATTCATCAGCGGCGGAAGCCTTCTGGCTGTTGCGGAAATGCTGGCGCCGGTCAATAATTTTTCTGAATTCGACGGAAAAATGCAGGCCGCCAGAATTATCAGGGTGTTTAATTATCAGTGAATGAGAAAAATTAAGATCAAACATTAAAATATTTCAAAATTGTAAAAGGAGGAAATAGCGTGTTAAGTTCGGAAAAAAGGAAGACAGTAATTAATGACTATCGGCTGCATGAAAAGGATACGGGGTCTCCCGAAGTCCAGATCGCTCTTTTGAGCGCCAGAATAGAGTATTTGACGGAGCATTTCAAGGCGCACAAGAAAGATCATCATTCTCGCCGTGGTTTGCTAAAGCTGGTCGGCCAGAGAAGAAGGCTTCTCAATTACATCAAAGAGAATGATATCGAAAGATACAGAAGCGTTATCAAACGTCTGAATCTGAGAAAGTAAAAGAATTATTCAAGGGCGGAAGGCATAAGGTAACCTGACCGTAAGCGAATCAATCGTTGGATGGTTGTTGGCTTATGCGTTTCGCCCTTGAATTTGAAAGGACCAGCACTCACAAACAATTAATGGAGGAAATTTAATGAGTAATGTATTCAGTGCGGATTTCGCCGGGCGGAACATATCCCTGAAAGCGAATTATGTTGCCGCGCAGGCCGATGGGGCCATTCTGGTTTATTACGGCGACACGGTTGTTCTGGTGACGGCGGTTTCGTTGAAAACCACGCGGGAAGGCGTGGACTTTCTGCCGTTGACCGTTGATTATCAGGAAATGACTTTTGCAGCGGGGAAAATTCCCGGCGGATTTTTCAAAAGAGAAGGGCGTCCCAATGAGCGGGAAATCCTGACGTCGCGCATCATCGATCGCGCGATTCGCCCTTTGTTTCCCAAAGGGTATTTTTCAGAAACACAATTGATCGCCACGCTTTTATCCGTGGATAAGGAAAATGACCCGGATGTGGCGTCCATGATCGGCGCGTCCGCCGCTCTGGGAATATCGGATATCCCCTTCAAGGGACCGATTGCCGGTGTGCGGGTTGGCCGGATCGACGGCGCATTTGTCGCCAATGCCTGTCCGGAAAAAATGAAGGAAAGTGAAATGAGCCTCTTTCTGGTCGGACGCAAAGTGGCGGGAACTTCCGGCAGACCGTATGACGTGGAACTGGTCATGATGGAAGGCGAAGCCAAAGAAGTTCCAGAAGAGATCATTGTCGATGCGATTAAATTCGGGCTGGAATCCATCCGTCCGGTGATCGATTTGCAGGATCAGATTCAGGCGGCCATCGGCAAAGCCAAGAGACCGGTTGAGGAAACGGTGCCGGATGAAGAGCTTGTCGCTCGCGTGCGCGAAGAGGCGCTGCCCGGCTTGAAGGAAGGTTATGCCATGCCGCGCAAATTGGAACGTTACAGCAAACTGGGCGATGTCCGTGCGGCTGTTGTAAAAAATATCGGTGGTGAAGATGCTGTCCTTTGTAAGAAAGTGGCGGCAATTATCGAGCACCTTGAATCTCGTATTCTCCGTGACATGATTCTTCAGGAGAAGAAGCGAATTGACGGCCGAACGTCTACCGACATCCGTCCGATCAGTTCGGAAGTCGGTGTGCTGCCGCGCGCTCACGGTTCAGCGCTGTTCAATCGGGGTGAAACGCAGGCCCTGGCCGCGCTCACGTTGGGCACATCCGCTGACGAACAGCGTATGGATTATGTCAGTGGTGAGGAGACCAGAACGTTTTTACTGCACTACAATTTTCCCCCCTTCAGTGTGGGTGAGGCAAAAGGTCAGCGCAGTCCCGGCCGGAGAGAAATCGGCCACGGCGCTCTGGCCCGCAAGGCTCTGGTTCCCGTGTTGCCCACTCCGGAAGAGTTTCCGTACACCATCCGGATTGTCTCGGAAATTTTATCTTCCAATGGATCATCATCCATGGCCACCGTCTGCGGCGGCATTTTGTGTCTAATGGATGGCGGAGTGCCGGTGAAGGATATTGTGGCCGGTATCGCCATGGGTCTTCTCAAAGAAGGAAGTGAGGTCGTGATCCTGTCCGATATTCTGGGAGATGAAGATCATGCCGGTGATATGGATTTCAAAGTCTGCGGCACGGAAAAAGGCGTAACCGCCATGCAGATGGATATCAAGATTGACGGGCTGACTGAAGATATCCTGCGTAAAGCGCTGGCGCAGGCAAGAGACGGACGCATACACATCATCGGCAAGATTCGAGAGACGCTGGCCGCTTCGAGAGCGGATATATCCTTGTATGCTCCGCGCATTACAACGGTTAAGGTGAAAGAGGATCAGGTCCGCAATGTGATCGGTTCCGGTGGAAAGAATATCCGTCAGATTATCAGTGAAACGGGCGTTACCATTGATGTGGAGGATGACGGCACCGTGACCATCGCTTCCGCCGATGCCGAAGCAGCAGCGCGCGCCGTGAGCATGGTCAGATGGCTGACGGAAGAAGCGGAAGTCGGAAAGATTTACCGCGGAACAGTCAAAAAGATTGTTGATTTCGGCGCGTTTGTGGAAATTCTTCCCGGAACGGAAGGATTGCTCCATATCTCGCAGATTGCCAAGGAACGAATCGCCAAGGTCACCGATGTGTTGCAGGAAGGCGACGAGGTTGTGGTGAAGGTGCTGGAGATTGACAAATCCGGTAAGATTCGTCTCAGCCGCAAGGAAGCGCTGGGCGCGGAAGTAAAATAGTGACACTCGTCGAGAGCGAGCGTAGCGAAGCTAGTCCCAGCCACCTGAAAGGTGGCGGGATAATTCGCTCTAAGTTTTTCCGAATGCGTAATACTCGGAAAAACAAGGCTCATGAAGACGTTAGTGGTAGAGAGACTCTCTAAAGACGAGCGTTGCGAAGTCTGAAGAGTACGTTGAACTATCCAATTCCCGATTAATCGGAATTGGAAACTATCCCCTGAGCGAAGCGAATGGGGATTTGACACTCGCTAAGAGTATTTGACAAACCGTTCCGCATTCATTTGCTTTTTGAATACGGAACGGTTTTCTTCATCAAGGATTACCCGTCTTTCAAGGTAAATATTTTTGGCTGAAAAAATGGAAAAAATAAAAGTCTGCATTCAGAAATTTCCCGGAACGGATGATATTGAGCTTCCTCAATACATGACGGATCAGGCCGCGGGCATGGACATTTTTGCCGCCGTGCCCGAGGAGGTCATTATTTTGCCCGGCCGGAGAGAAAAAATCGCGACAGGTATCGCCATTGCACTGCCGGAAGGATATGAGGCGCAAATCAGGCCGCGCAGCGGTCTGTCCCTTAAAAACGGAATAACCCTGCTGAATTCTCCGGGCACCATTGACGCCGATTACCGGGGCGAAATCGGATTAATTGTGATTAATCATGGCCAGGAGCCGTTTGTCATCAAAAGAGGCATGCGTCTGGCGCAAATGGTGGTTCAGAAGATTTGCCGGGTGGATTGGATAGAAACATCGGTGTTGGAAAATACTTCTAGGGGAGCGGGGGGATTCGGTCATACCTGAAAATCAGTTTCTAATAGTCCAAGCCAGGGCTTTGGATAATTCGATTTACAAAATTCAGTTCACGATACTCCTGAATTTTGAGTCTCATTACTTTTGCAATTGCCGGCAAACAGTGGTATAAATTACAGATAATGCTATCTGGATTTATAAAATTGAAATATGAAAAAATTCAAAGTTAAAAAAACAATAAAAGAAATCAACGAGAAAATAAAAGAAGGGCGCGCTGTTGTCATCACGGCAGAGGAGATGATCGATGTCGTAGAACGTCACGGCGCGGTCGAGGCAGCCCGGAAAATAGATGTTGTGACCACCGGAACATTCGGCCCGATGTGTTCATCGGGGGCTTTTCTTAATTTCGGACACACGTCGCCGAAAATACGGGCGTCTAAAGTATGGCTGAATGATGTCGCGGCGTATGGCGGTATTGCCGCCGTGGATTGTTATATCGGTGCGACGGAAGTTGCCGAAAACGATCCGCTCAACAGTGTCTATCCCGGCGAATTTAATTACGGCGGCGGTCACGTGATTGAGGATCTTGTCGCCGGCAATGTTGTCAAACTTCGTGCCGAGGGCTACGGAACGGATTGTTATCCGGCGCGCAAATATGAGCGAAATATCACGATAAAAGATTTGAGAGACGCGGTTTTGTTCAATCCGCGCAACGCTTATCAGAACTATAATTGCGCCGTTAATCTTTCCGACAGAACGATTTATACATACATGGGGATGCTTCGTCCGCAAATGGCCAATGCGGCATATTCGACATCGGGACAGCTGAGCCCGTTATTCAACGATCCGTATTACAGAACCATCGGCGTCGGCACGCGTATCTTTTTAGGGGGAGCGCAGGGGTTTGTCGCCTGGCCCGGTACTCAGCATAATCCGAATGTGCTGCGGGGAGCGAACGGCGTTCCCCGGGAAGGAGCCGGGACCATTGCCGTCATTGGTAACCTCAAGGACATGTCTCCGCAATGGCTGACGGGCGCAAGCATTCTGGGATACGGCGTGTCTCTTTTTGTGGGCATAGGAATTCCCATTCCCGTTTTAGATGAAGAGATGGCGTTGTTTACAGCGGTAAAAGATGAAGATATTTATACCCAGATTTACGATTACAGTATGGATTATCCCAAAGGCAGTCCTAAACCTTTGGCCGAGGTAAGTTATAAAGATTTGCGCAGTGGGGTCATTACCCTTGACGGGAAAAAAATAATTACCGCTCCTCTGTCCAGTTATTACAAGGCCAGACAGATTGCTCACCAATTAAAAGAATGGATTGAGCGTGGCCGGTTCTTTCTGGGAGAGCCACAGCAAACCCTTCCTTCCATTTGAAGAATTCCTCGGAGTGTTTGAGTGAAGGCGGGCCCTTTTTTTAAAAAGGTTCTTTTATAACGGCAAGGGAATCTTTCCTGGAAACTCAGACGCATAACTTGATCAAAAAATTTTCGAGAAGCAGTTGAGGGTTGGAGCCTGATGTCTTGAGCAGGCGCTCCAGCGTGAGCAGCTCTTCCAGCGCGTCAATCAAACGGTCGGTCGTGAAACGCAGACAGTTGCGCATTGCGTTAAAGAGGGAAAAAGGATGCTGATTGAAGAGCAGAATGTCATTTTTCCCGGGGGATTCATTTAAACTGACGAAGGCCGGATAAAGAGCGTTCTGAAACCATCCGTATTCCATGGAGGCGTTGAATTTCGGCAATTTTCCGGAATCCACCAGTGCCCGGGACTGCATCAGCAATCGGATTTCTCTGGAAATCATCGTCACGATCATCAAATGATGAATGCCCTGATCGAGAAGGTTTTTCAGAGCATTCAGAGCGGTCAGTTGATTTTTTTCGCCCAGGGCGTTGGTCAGGGCGAAAATTTCATCCTCTTTTGTTTTACCGACGGCTTCTTCCACGTCATCCTTGTCGATGAGATTTTTTTCTCCGACGAAAGATATGAGTTTTTCAAGCTCCGAGACGGAACGCCGGAAATCAAATCCTGTTTTTTTACCCAGAGCAATCCATGCCGCCGGCGACATTTTCTTGCCGCAGCCATCCAGGATATTCTGAGCTTCTTTCTGAAGAATTTCTTTGCGGGCGTATTCTTTTTTAACTTCACCGAAATATTTAACCACGCCGGTATCCGCGATAATCTTGTAGATCTTTTTTCGTTTATCCACGGCCTCGGCCGTAAAAATCAGACAATTGCCCACGGGAAGGCCCGATTTTAAAACGTCTTCCAGCTTTTCGGTTTTATTGACGGCTGAATCGGTAAGTCCCGCGGCCTGACATATTTCCAGAATGCGCGGCAGCCATTTTTCGCGGTCATCGCCCGCGTCTCCCTTAACGAGGTTGTTCCATTGTTCATCGGTTATTTTCTGCCAGCCGGAACCACACAGATCTTCCAGGGCAAATCCGGCAAGACTCAGGAAGGTCAGAAAATATCTGGCCGCTTTGGAGGGGTTCTCATCAATATTGGCCCGTATTTTGGTCGTGAGTTTGGAGAGATCGTCGCGTGAGGTGAACAGCGTGGAATCTTTGACAACAATGACTTTCCTGTCGCCGAGAAGAGAAGGCGTCAGAAGATTATCCGTCAGGCTGTCCATATCCGTATTTTCGCCGTCCAGATAAAAAAGGCTGAAATCACGGCTGGTCTCTGGAACAATGATGGCAAGGATTTTATCCAGAGCGTCATGAATGAGATATTCTTCTTCTCCGTAAAGGAGATAGCAGGGCGCAACAAGGCCCTTTTTCAGATTGGTGAAGATTTTTTCCATGACGTATTAAGAATTGAAGGAGTTTAAATGATTACGTATTTCTTAATGAGCTTGACAACGTCTTCCGGTTCATCAACGACCTGGATTAAATCCATATCCACGGGAAGAATCTTTGCTTCCGCCAGCATCCTGTTTTTCAGCCAGTCGATCAGGCCTCCCCAGTACTGGCTGCCCATGAGGATAAGCGGAAAAGATTTAATTTTTTTTGTCTGAATCAAGGTTAAGGCTTCAAAAAGCTCATCCATGGTCCCGAAACCACCCGGCATGATGACATAAGCGACGGCATATTTGACAAACATGACTTTGCGGACGAAAAAATATTTGTAATCAATATGAATGTTTGCGTATGAATTTGGTTTTTGTTCGTAAGGAAGTTTTATATTTAGTCCTACTGATTTCCCTCCGGCTTCAGCCGCGCCTTTATTGGCTGCTTCCATAATTCCCGGACCGCCGCCGGTAATGACGTTAAATTTTTCCTGAACCAGAAGTCTGGCCAGTTTTTCAGCTTTCTGGTAATCGATGTCATCCGGCTTAACTCTGGCGGAACCGAAAATGGTGACGGCATTTTCGACATTGGAAAGTGTTTCAATGCCCTCAACAAATTCCGCCATAATACGGAAAACCCGCCATGATTCATTGACCGACAGAGCGTCAATGACGTACTGTTTTTCATCCATAAAATGAAACCTTCCCTTCAAACGGCGATGACATGAGGTCCGGTAACCGGGAAATCAGTTTAGTATCTGCGGCGTCTTTGAACTTTGGCCAGACGGCGCTGAGCTTCGATCGTTTTTCTTTTTTGTTTTACCGATGGTTTTTCATAAGCGCGGCGAACTTTCAACTCCTTGAACAAACCGCTCTTCGATAGCTTGTTTTTCAAAATTTTTAAAGCCTTCTCTACATCGTTGTCAATCACTTTTACTTCCAAATTAAATCCTCCCTGTTAATCATTATTGTTGGTAGTTTTACTTAAATTATGAAATCATTTTATAAATCTCGAATTCCACTTCGCTTCGCTGCGTTTGTTCTTAGACAGTGCCAAATCCCACATTGCTTCGCAAGTGGGATAATTCGACTAACACCTCAAACCGCACTGCGTTTGTTTTCGGTGAGTCTCATTACAAAAAAAGGGCAGTACGGCAAAATAAAATTTTTCTGCCGTAATCCACCCTGTGATGTTCAACTGATTTTAAATCACGCTCCTTATTCTGGAGTAATGTTTTTTAACGCTTTCAGAAAGGCTTCATTTTCTTTTTTGCTGCCCACCGTTACCCTGATGCAATCGGACATCCGTGGCGCAAAGTTGAGATTTTTTACAGCAATCCCTTCCGCAACGAGCTTGTTGTATATGCGATTGGAATCAAAAGCGCAACTAAAAAAAATAAAATTTGCCCGGGAAGGATAGGGCTTGATCCCCCTGATCCCAGTGAGACCGCGGTAAAGTTCGTCACGTCTTTTAACTATCTCTTTGATTTGCTTAGAGAATTCCTCTTCATTGTCCAGAAAAAAACCGGCGGCGGTCTGAGATAAAGAATTTACATTATACGGCAGTCTGATCTTGTCCAATTGGCTAATCATATCAGGATTGCCGATTAGAAAGCCCAGGCGAATGGAGGCCATTCCCAGTTTGGAAAGTGTTTTCAGAAAAATCACGTTATCGAATTTCTTTACCAGAGAAATCAGGCTTTGGCCGGAAAAAGCGCCGTAGGCTTCGTCAATGACGACCACGCCGGGAGTTTTTTTGATGAGGGTTTCTATTCTCCCGCGGCTGAAAAGATTGCCGGTGGGGCTGTTGGGTGAACTTAAAAAAATCAGCGCCGGGAAATTATTTTTTATTCTGGCGGTCATGGCTTCCACATCCAGATCGAATTTCTTATCCAGGGGAACTTCGACGACCTTGTTGCCTGTATTGACGGCAATGATTTTATACATGGAAAAGGTAGGGATGGGAACCAGGACACCTTTGATCCTGCCCTTCATGGCCAGGCAGAGGATCTGAATCAGTTCGTCGGAGCCGTTGCCCGGCATGATCATATTCTTCTTCACCCCGTAATATTTAGCGAATCTTTCACGCAGTCCGGGAACTCCGGCGGGGGGATAACGGTTGAAATCTATCAAACGCAATTTATCCCCCAGTCTTTTTTTCAAAGGTTCCTGAATGGCAAACGGATTTTCGTTGGCATCCATTTTTATTGCGACCTTAACATCCGGCGCGATATAGCCGCTTTGTCTGTATATTTCTTTTGCCACCAAATCCCGAATTATCATTGTAGAAAATCAAACCGCCTTAAAATATTTTTGCCGTTCTATATTCCAGTCCACATCGGTGTATTTTTTCACCAATTCTTTTTTCAGTCTTTCTTCCGCAGGCGTCAGCGTTCCTTCTTCCAGATCGACGTTCAGTTCGTCACGGAATCCTTTCCTTAATCCCGAACAGACTTCCCGCACATTCATCGGCTGAGCCAGCTCATGGTTTATCGCGGTCACCGATCGTTTCAATTTCTCCACCCGGTCGGGAGCGCATGATGAAAGAAGCAGCGCCGCCGTTCTATCCGGATTAAAATCGCAAAACAGTAAACCGTGTTGGAGAAAGCCTCCCCTTCTTTTAACCTGGGCGCTGCCGCAAATTTTACGTCCATCCACCAGAATTTCATTTTTAGTCGGTGTTGAGAAACAGCAGGCACTGATTCCCGTCGTTTTTCTTTTCCCGTCTTCCTCCGCCAGAGAGGCCTTGATTCCCATGGCGCCAAGTCCGCGAATAAGACATTTGCTGATCACATTGTATGTTCCCGAAATGTCGCCGGGGAAAGCTTCTTCCTGATCGCCGGCGGTTACGGAATACGTAATCTCATTGAAATGGAAAACCGCTCTTCCGCCTGTTATCCGTCGTACGATGTCAATGCCGTCGCGGCGGCACTGCCCGATGTTTAAATCCTTTTTCGCGTCCTGAAAAAAACCGATGGAAACGGCCGCCGGATCTGATCCGTAAAATCTTATCGTGGGTTCTCTTTTGTTTCTTATGGTTTCGTGAAAAATTGCTTCGTCGATGGCCATATTCTCAAAAATATTATAACTTCGGTAATCGAGAAATCTCCAGGCCATAAAGAAGAATTATTCACTCTCTTCCTGCGCTATAAAATCATGGTAATTGGAAGCGGCAAGAAGATCTTCCAGTTGATCAAGGTTATCCATTTCAATGACAACCAGCCATCCGGTGTCATAAGGATCTCTGTTAATGATACTGACATCTTCAAGAATATCTTCATTGACAACGACAACCGTGCCGCTGACGGGGGAAATCAAATCCACAACTTCCTTCACGGACTCAATCGAGCCGAATGTTTCATCACGCTCCACATAGGTATCTGTTTCGATAAACTCGACGGAAAGAATATCCCCCAATCTTTCCTGAGCGTAATCGGTGATGCCTATGGTGGCCATATTTCCGTCAACCTTCACCCAGATGTGTTCGCAACTGTAAATTATATCTTCCGGAAAATCCTTCATGATAGAACAACCTCTTTCTTTATTCTATAATGGTAAGCTTTTTATCCATTTTTGTCAGCTTTTCGCAACTGTTTTCTTTCAGTAATACGGTATCTTCTATTCTGACACCCCAGCGTCCCGGAATATATAATCCGGGTTCGACGGTAAATATCATCCGCGGTTTTAAAATGTCGTCTGAAAGGGAAGACAGGCGCGGAGCCTCGTGAACTTCCAGACCGACACCATGTCCCGTGCCATGCGTAAAATATCGGACATATTTTTTCCCGAAGACACTGCGGACGTGTTGATCGATTGCCGCCCCGGGAATTTCCGCCCTGAGTAATTCCAGAGCGCGATCATGAGCGTCTTTCACCACTTGATAAGCATTTTTTTGCCTGTCTGTCAATTTCCCAAAAGCAATGGTACAGGTTTCATCCGAACAATAGCCCTGGTATCTCACGCCAAAGTCAATAACGACAAAATCACCCTTCCTGATTTTTCTTTCGCACGGTTTTGCATGGGGCAGAGAAGAATTTTCACCGGAGGCAACAATGGTTTCAAAGGCGGTGCCGTCGGCGCCGTTTTCCCGGGCTGCGATTTCCAACTGCCAGGCGGTTTCCTTTTCCGTCCAGCCGGGTTTGATCATGCTGATGACCGATTTGATGGCGGCTGAAGAAATTTCCGCCGCTTTTTTCATGACATGGATTTCGTCTTCATCTTTGATCACGCGAAGCATTTTTAATTCATCGGTCCAGGGGATGAATTCTTTTTCAGGAGCGTGACGTCTCAATTTGTTGTAGATGTTCCAGGTTGCGACGTCAGCTTCAAACCCGATGCGTTTTAATTTACGTTGCGTGATCATCAGAGCCACTGCTTCAATTTTATCGACGCATTCTATGATTTTGATTCCTTCCGTTTCCATTTCCGCCTGAGCGGTGTAACGGCCGTCGACAAACAAAACAGGCTTTGGGGGACCGATGAAAAGGATGCCTTCAGAACCGGTGAAACCGGACAGATAAAGGATGTTGCTCATGCTGAATATGATCAGGCTGTCGATTTTGCCGTTGGAGATTTTTTTTTGAAGACGGGCAATTCTTTCGAACGTTTTTCTATCTTGATGCCGCATTCATTTTCAACCTTTCGATATTTTTCAACCAGCCGGAAAGAATCCTGATCAGCTTGTCATTAGAGCTCAACGTTTTGTTTTCGGTCAATGACGGAGCTTGCATGGCGCTTCTTAATTCATCCAGCATGGTCATCGCCTGCTCATTGGAAGGTTCCTTTTTCACGATCTCTTCCAAGATGACCTCCGCGTCCTGAAGATGGCCCTGATCGATGTAGAGTTGCGCGAGGGTCACGGTAAAAAATTCCCGTTCTGGAATTTCTTCCTTGTCACCTGCAGAAACAACAGGTTTGTCCTCTTGTTCCAGCAAGGCCATTTTCCCGATAATTTCAACAGCTTTTTCCGCATCCGGACGCAAAGAGATAAATTTTTCATAACAGGCGGCAGCTTCCTGATGAAAGCCGTTTTCCCGACAGGCATCTCCGGCACGTTCATGAACAAGGTTTAATCCGGAAATTATTTCCGCTACCCTGATCAGCCATTGGCGCATTTCTTCAATTTTGCCCATGCCAATCAATGCTTCACAGTAAATTCCAAGGGCATCGGCATCTGCGGGATGGTTTTGCAGTCGCTGGCCGGCGAGATTCAGAATGGCAGACATATTATTTTCCCGCAAGAGCGCATCTGCTTTTTGCAGAAACGCATTGCGGTCTTCATTAAAATTATTATTTGCCATGGCGGTTGTCATTAAATTCAAGATGCAATTTTGCGCTTCGTAACACAGCCTATATGGAGTGTCAAGAAAGGAAAAGCATTCAATATTCTTAAAAGATTATGGCAGGGATTGTAAATAGTTCCCGGCCTTGCGACCAAAAGAGGATTCCGGGGATAGCTTGACGACATTTTCAAAAGCGCGCCTTGCATTCTTGCTGTCCTTATTTTTTAAATAACTCTGGCCCAGCATGTAATAGGCGTCAAAAAGAGAAGGATCAAGTTCTATGGATTTTTTCAAATGCTTGATGGCATCGATGAAATTGTCCTGATCGTAATAAATCAGACCGATATTTTTTTCTACTTGCGGGCGCAGTGCGGTCATCGGATCTGTCCGGAGCACTTCATGATATTTAATCAGAGCTTTTTTATAATCCTTTTTTGAATAGTAGGCCCGGGCCATATTATAAAGAGCGATCGATGGCGTATCGTACATATGATTGTTGAGCGCCTTCTCGTATTCATTAATCGCTTTGTCCCAGAGACTTCTTTCCGCATACAGTGTGCCCAGATAATTATGGGCCTCGGAATAATTTTTATCCAGAGATATTGCTTCTTCGAATTCCTCAATGGCTTGGTCCGACATGCCTTTGCCGTGATACGCCATGCCTAAATAATAATGAATTCTGGGGTTGCCGGAGTGGTATTTCTCGGCTTCCAGAAGCTCTTTGAGCGCGCTGTTGAATTGGCCCACCTGCAAGAAGGAAATGCCTTTGTTCAGGAAGATTTCCGACTGTTCTCTGTGCCAGGGAGTGTAGGTACAGGAAAAACAAAAAAACACGGCCGACAGGACGGATAGAAATATAATGTTGTTGGTATTTAATTTCATTTGAAAATTAGTCTATTTTAATACGGGAACGGAGTGCCGTTAAAAAAGTAAAAAATCAGATTTACATCAATTTCTCTTGCTTCATTCGCCTGTAAATTCACTATTCAAGATTTTAGGTGTTACAAAAATCAGCAATTGCCTTTTTTCTCTTGTCGTGCTGTCGGTTTTGAATAACCAGCCGAGTACGGGTATCTTTTGCAGCCAGGGCCATCCGCTTACCGATTTGCTTTCCGATGATCTTAAGATGCCGCCGACAACAACGGTATCTCCGTCATTAATAACAACTTTGGATTCCACTTCGCTCTTCACAATGGGAGGATTGCCTTGCGGATTCAGGGCGGCTTTGGACCAGTCCGGTGTGTCATTACTGGCTTTAATATCCATGGAAATTTTCCCTTCGTCGGTAAGTTTCGGGGTAACTTCCAATTTTAACAAGGCTTCTTTGAAAGAAACGGTTGCCGGGCTGTCGCCCGATGCCGGAGTTATATAAGGGACTTCATCACCCTGCTTAATAACAGCCTTGATGCCTTCCATCGTGACAACTTTAGGCGCAGAAATTATTTTACCGGTTGAGTTTTCTTCCAGTGCTGCCAACTGGGCTTCCAGAAATCCTGTTGCACCGCCGAAGACCAGACCAATGGCTGGAGACGCAAGAGATGCCGGCAAATTGACCGCCGCCATCGTTAAGGGATTCCCGTCACTGTCCGTCATTCCGATTTGAGAAGGATACGTCATTGCCTGTTGATTTGCTGTTGATGTATTGCTGCCTCCGACGACACCCAAACCGTATTTGCTGCTGCCGATATGCTGTCTCTGTGATGTGCCGAAACCCCACTGGATGCCAAGATCTCTGGTAAACCCTTCTGTTGCCTCAACAATTTTCGCTTCAATCAGCACCTGTTTCAGCAGCCCCTTTTCCGCCCTCATTTTCTGTTCTTTTATTTTCAATTCTTCGCGAGCAGCATCCTCTTTCTTGCTTCTATCCATGCTCGTAACGATAATGACATTGTTGTCCTGTTTCTTTGTCAGACCATTTACGTCGAGTATCGTATCCAGTGCTTTGGTCCACGGAACATTTTTCATGGACAGCGTTATATTCCCTTTGACTTCATCGCTGGTCACGATACTTACATTGCCGTATTCGGCCATCAGGCGTAAAACGCTTTTTATATCGGCGTCCTGAAAGTCAAGGGATACTATCCTATCTATGTATTTTTTAGACGGACCTTTCTGGGCTGGCGGCAGATCCAATGATTCATCTCTTTTATTGTCGATTTTTTCCGGTTCCGCGCTTACTTTTGCCAGCGCCTTTTTGGAAACGGATGCTTTTCGCGAATCATTCGCTTTTTTCTCTTCGAGTCCTGCAACATTGAAGTCAATTAAAACATTTTCTCCTTCCTGTCGGATCGAATAAGGAACTGCTTCGTGCGGATAAATATTTAAATAAACAATGCTTTTACCTTTAATCAACTGTTTGGAAGGGACAACGCTGATAATATTATTTAACTCTCCTTCACCCAGCGGGCGACAGAGACTGTCCGGCACATCGGTATCTTCGAGTTTAATCAGATAACTTCCGTTATCCTTATTCTTAACATCAATCAACGGTTGCCTGGAAACAACAAGATGGATTCTTTCTTTGCCGGGCAGTTTGGCCAGCAAAATATTTTTCAACATTATCGGGCTTGCCGATGACTTTTCATCAGACGTTTTCTCGTCCTCGTTCACGGCGGCAAAAGAATTTCCCATGACATATGTAAAAACCCAGATCATAATTAAAAAAGCGGCAGATATTTTAGGGAAATATTTTTTCATGACGTTACCTCATTTTAATTTTTGTACAGTTTTAAAGTGACCCTTTTTTCTTTTCTGTTGTCATACTCTTCCACAATAACACGGTCAGCAAGAATTTCCACCACCCTGCCATCGTTTAATCCGATTTTTGTTCCGATCAACAACGGATAAAACTTTTTTGCGGAATCTTCAGCAATCGCCACTCGATGATCTTCATTCCCGACAATCCCCACCACTTTATAACTGGTTGTTTCCGCTCTTTGTAAGGGGAAAATGGACGTCTTGGTTTTCTTGGCTGCCGTTTGCTGTTTGGGTTTTGGCGCCGTTTCAATGACGATAAAAGGACGGAAAGGATCCGGTTTTCCCGATGGATTGTAACTATAAGTGTCCGCCGCAGGAGGATTCACCGAAGGTGGAAGTGCCTGCTGTTTTTGATCCTTTGCCGGAACAGGAACGGCGGCAACCGGAAGCGCCGGCTTTTTGAGGGCCTGGGCCGAAGCTGGCACGTTCACAGGGGGGGGCTGTTGTTGTTTGGCGGCAACAGCATTTGCCGTGACGGCAGAACCGGGAGTGGCGGCGCTTTTAACCTCTGCGGCAAAAACAAAAAATGCCGTACAAAAAATTATCAGGAGACAGTTAATGAAAATTAAAAAAATTTTTTTCATTGTGTTTTTTCACTTGCCTTGTCTTTTTTATCAATAAACATGTACGTTTTTATCGTGCAGGATGCGGTGATAAGATATCCCCTGCCTTTTACTTCTTTCCGGTCACCGATTGAAATATCGGAAACATTTACTATCCGGGGTAATTTAGAAACTTTATCGAAAAAATAGAGAATATTTTGATAGTTGCCCAAAATGGATATTCCCACCGGTATTTCTTCATAAAAAGGTTCCTGGGACTGCTGCCCCGCAGCATCCTTGCTTTCCGGGGCGTTGGCCGGCTTCTGATCCCGCTGGTCGGAAGGCTTAAGTAATGCCGCTGTCTTTGGGCCTGCGGATGTCTGCGCATCCAACGATTTGGGTACCGAAGCTTTGGGTTCGAATAATACAAACTCAACGCCGGCGTCCTTACCCGCTGAAGCCACTGAGTGAAAAAGAGATGGTATTTCCCGCTGGTCGGGAAGCTTTTGCAATGCTATCTTGTAACTTTCCTGCAGCGTTGCCACATCAGCCTTGTACTTATTGAGCTGCATGGCAATTTTCTTCTGCTCGTTGATTTTATTCTGCATTTCTGAGAGTTGTGTGCTCAACGCGCTTCTTTTCTCAACGGCTGAAGAAAGAAAGTAGAACCAATAGAAGTAGCCGATTAATAAAAACCCCAGAAACACAACTAAAGCTTTTACTTTAGGAGACATTTTCTTTATCGTGTTTATATCAATGGCCATCTCTCAAAACCCTTTTTTCAAAACACAGGAAAAATTAAATTGTTGCAAAGTAGTTCCGGCAATTTCAGTCTTTTTTGAAGAGACCAGATCGACTGATTTTATCGGTTCAAACTGTTCGATGCTTTTCATGAAATTCGCCACAATAATATTATCCCGGCCGATTCCCTCAATGGTAATGGTGTCGCCTTTCTGATTAATCTTGACGAACCAGATATCCTTGGTTGGAACAAGCAGAGCCAGGTTATCCAATGTTTTTAATGGAGTCAGACGATTTTCTTCCAGTGTGGCAATAACCCCTATTTTCTGCTCCAGTTCCTTTTTGTCTTTCTTGAATTTTTCCAGATCCCCTATTTTTTTATTAAGAACGGCTATGGAAGATTCCGAGTCTTTTATCTGTGTTTCCAAATCACTGATCGAGGATTTGATCCAGAACGTAACCCAAACAAGCAGAAGAATGAACAGGACGACAGAGCCGGCGGCAATAAATATCTGCCTCAAAAAAGTATCTTTTTTGGCCTTTTCACGATAAGGTAAAAGATTAATCTTGATCATTTGTCGCCTATTTTCCTCAGTCCCAAGCCGATGGCTGTTGCCGCCACCGGTTTGATATTTTCCAGATTTTTGACGTCTATTTTTCTTTTGTTGTAATTAATCTTCAGAAACGAGTCCATTATTTCTGTTTTCACATTTAATAATTCCGACAAATGTTTCGTCAGATTGGATATTCTGGCCGATCCACCGGCAAGCAATACTTGTTTGATATCTTCACCGCCGAACGTTGAACGAAAATAATCAATCGATCTTTCGATTTCCATGCAGATTGGCTGGGCAAATTCAAGAATATTATTTTTCAAATCAAGATTATCGCCTTCGCTTCCATTCGGCATTCCTTCGATTTTAAGCTTTTCCGCCTCTTCAAATGTCACATGATATTTTTCCTGGATGCTCTCCGTGATGGAATTGCCGGCCAGCGCAAAATCTCTTGTAAAAACAGATGTCCCCCCTTTAACGACATTAATTCCGGTGGTGCTTGCTCCGATGTTGATTAAGACAACGATTTCTTCGTTGTCGTATTCGTAATTAACTTCATATAATGTTTCCAGGACAAACGGGGCCACATCCACAATTTCAACATTCTGCCCGGCTGCCGTTGCCGCTTCCAGATAACTGTTGACGATTTCTTTTTTCGCGGCGACGATGACAATATCCATCTGGTTGGGATTATAATTGTTTTCACCCAGAATCTGAAAATCGAAATTAACGTCATCCATATTATCAAACGGCAGATACTTGCCTGCTTCATCACGAATCAAGTCACGCAATTCCGCTTCATTCATTTGCTCCAGTGTAACTTTCTTGATAATGACGGAATTGCCGGCCAGAGAAGTGACGATCCCTTTGCGTCCGCAACGGGCGATCTTGAAGATTTCTTTGATTTTTGAGGAAAGGACGCTTACGTCGGCCAGAATGCCGTCGATGATGACCCCCTTGGGCAGGGGAACTTCACAAAAACGTTCAAGGTAATGTCCCTTGGAGCTGCTGATTACCTCCGCCAACTTTATGGAGCTTGACCCGATATCCAAACCGACAAGACTCTTTTTTCCGGAAAATACTTCTTTTAAATCCAGCATCTAAGCACCATAATTGTTTATTGCTAAATCTCTTGTTACTTAGCCCACCGGTAAACAATATCTCCTTTTTTAACCATTCCTAATTCATTGCGGGCTATGACTTCTATATAATTAATATCATTTCGCAATAAAATGATTTTTTTCTTTAATTCGTTGTTCTCCAGTGTGATCTTTCCGTTTTGCGCTTTTAATTCAGACAGCCTTTTACTCATGAAGTAATTGTCAACAATTCCTCTATTGCCGAATGTTATCAAAAGAGACATTAACAGTAAGAAAACTATTAACAATCTTCCTACAATCTTCATTTGGATTCAATCTTTCTCCAGTAAAGAAACCAGTGAGCCAAAAAAGTCTGCTTTAATCAGGGAAATACCTCTTCATATGTTTTTTGCAAAGCTTTGGCCACCTTCAATTCGGAATTTTTTCTCGTGGACAATCCCTTTTCCATTTTGGAAATAGTTTGGGGAGTTAATCCTGCCCGGCGGGCCAATTCGGATATGCTTAAAGGAATTGTTTCCCGAAACTTTTTTACTTGATTTTTCTTTATATTATCGGCCATAGATTAAAGAGACACCTCACTTGGTTCTCATAAGGCACTAATTTTAAACAAATGTCAAGAAATATTTTTAATATTTATTAATATTACTTAATATACATTAATATTATTTAATATTGATTAATTTTTTTATTAATCAACAATTATTTCAATATGATGATGAAATTAAAACAACCAGTGAAGTTAATATCCAGAGAAAGAAGTAATGGCAAGTCAACAGGTGTTTGCGGGAGGATATTGCCTGAAGGACCTTTAATTTTTTGCTGAATTATCGACAGATTCCTCTGTCCTTTGACAGTCTCAATAGTTTGCAGTTTCCAAGGTCGCACGCCTTTTTGGCGTCGCGACAACCATAGGGAATGTTTCCCTGTGCGAGATAGTCCGCTCCTCTGTTATTGAAAGCGCTGGCGTAATCGGGTTTAAGAGCGATGACTTTACTGTATTCTTGAATGGCTTTCTGATATTGACCGAGTTGATCGTAGGCGAAACCGCGACCGAGATACGCTTCGGCATCATCGGGGTTGTGGTGGATGGCTTCATTGAAATCCGCAATGGCCATCTGAAACTGGCCGGTCGCGTTATATAAAATTCCCCTGTTGCAGAAAGCCTCTGCATAATGAGGCCTCAAGCGGATAGCCTGATTGTAATCTTTGATTGCCGTTTGGTACTCACCCAGGTTGTCATAAGCAACGCCTCTGTTATAGTAAGCTTCGGCGTCATTCGGTTGAAGTTTAATGGCGTTATTCAAATACTCGACGGCCTTTTGCGGATCGCTGAATCTTTTACCGTCCGACAAAGCATAAGCTTTATTAAACCAGTCCTGTGCGGTCTCACCCATTGCCTGAGAAGACAGCAGAAATAAAAAAACAAAACAGGTGACGATCCTTCTGTGCATAAATGCTCCGCCGCTCCGATGAAATTGTATCCTGTTTTTACCATATGATGTCTGTATTGCAATATTTAATTCGCATCGAAAAAAAAAGAAACGTAAGTTTTAAAATCTTCGGCGATGGGCTGCTCGCCCTGTTCATGGTACGGAAACATCGGGGTCGGAATTTTTTCCCCTGCGGAGGTCGCTTATTCCACCCAACGGGTGAGACTGGCTGCCGGTTCGCGTTCCGAACAGACCTGATTAGCCGGGAAATTTTCATCCGGATAGCCGATTGCGATCGCTATCATCAGACGCTTTTCCGGTGAAACACCGGTATGTTCGCGGACGACTTCAGGGTACATCACGCCCTGATCCTCAATACAGGTTCCCAGACCGACATCAAGGGCCGCCAGGCAGATGTTCTGCATGACCGCCCCCAGATCCAGAAGAGGCGCCGCCTCGCCCAGAATCTTGTCGCATGCAACGATAATGGCCGCCGGAGCGTCAAAGAAACGAAAACCCCGTTCCATCCACCAGGCGCGTTTTTCTTTATCTTCACGGGCAATGTCCATGGTTTTGAAGAGCTGCTTAGCCAGCGTGATTTGACGATCTTTATAAACGCTTTTATCGGGCCAGCTCACCACCTGATGATCCGGCACAATGGGCGCGCCGCTCTTCAGCTTTTCCACGATGGCGGCACGAAGTTTGTTGAGCTTTTCGCCGGTGATCACGATAAATTGCCACGGTTGCGTATTCATCGCCGAAGGCGCCCGGCAGGCGATATTCAGAATTGCCATAATCGTTTCTTTGGGCACCGGCTTCTCCGTAAACGCCCGAATGCTCCTGCGCTTCTGTATGGCTTCTATTACGTTCATTTGCATAGTCCTCTTTTTTTCTTGAATTATTGAAATGTCATATTGATTGCAAAAATTCTTCAGCAATCTTCAAATTGTTCAGGTCAATCACGCCTATGATCAATGCTTGTTATTCTGCCATAGGTTTCAATAATTATAAAGATGATTTATTGGCGAAGCACATGGGAATCCGGCCCATTCTGTTATTGAAAAATTAATGATATTTAAAACAATCGCATCAATAACAGTGTATTTAAAATATCGTTTGATCAAAATAAAACTTGATTTCTTATTAGAAGTTTAATTATAAAAAAAGCCTTATTATCTCACAAATAAAAAAGTCCGTTTTTGGCGGGCTTTTATCATATGCCGAAACGATTTCAGTAAAAGTTTAGCAAAAAATCATTACTATAAATACCGTTGCCAGTCATGAAGCGCTTATGACAATCGTCGGCAATTATATATTAGCAAGTGGCTGAGTAACTGTTCGTTTCAGAAAAGTTATTATCAATAAAATAACGGAGAGCAATTGATCATGTTGACAGTTCGAAGGACTTTTCTTTTTGCATCGGTATTTATCTTTATTAATGTTCTTAATTTATTGTTTATTGGAAACAGCAAGGCCGAGCCACCTTTGCCTTTCATGATTAACGGACCGTCCCAGATGTCTATCAATCAAATCGCAACATTATCGGTTTTCGGGGGGTGCGGCGGGCCTTATTTTTGGGAGATTAATAGCGGCGGCGGAAGTCTTTCTTCTTCAACAGGCACTTCCGTAAATTACACTTCGCCTTCCAGCAATCCGAATTGTGATCTAAATCCTCTTATCAGTGTAACCGACAAAGCAGGGCAAATCGTCTATAAAAGCATTACTGTTAATGCAACTTGTGTTAATTCTACGCAATCAGAATGTAGAGCTTATAAAATCTGGTGGCGGAGCACTTGCCTCGATATGTGCTCTACCGCTTGGTATCATAAAGCCAGATTATTTTTAAGTCGTAGAAGTGTCTATTGTTGTGGTGATTATGTAGATTCAACTACCGCTTATTATATTGATTATGCCTGCGGAGATCCTGCTAATCCGGTACAAGCCTGCGAAAATGCATGGAATGCCTTCATGCCATCGGACGCTGATATTTATCCCGTGATAAGTAAAACGTCTACAGAAATTGTTCAAGACTATAGAAATGATCCACTCAAAACCAGCGGCTGTTGCCCGCCAGGTTCTGCTTCAGCTTCTCCGCCTCCAGTGACTGTGAACGAATGTACGACATGCGATCTTAAAATCAACAAATTTGACGGATCAAACACGATCATTGATCCAAGAAACGGCGGAAGGATAATATTCGAAGCCGAAATAACTTCATCCCAGCCGTTTACATGGACACTGACAATAAGCGGCGGTGTTTCCGGCATTGCGCCTATTCATGGCTCTGGCAATCCAGGCTCAATTTCCTGGAATGGGAAAGATGCTAATGGAGATGTTGTGCCCCCGGGATCTTACACGGCCACACTTTCAGCGCAAGAAATTGATGATCCGACTTGCCGGAATTCCAACAATAAATCGTTTAAAGTTGCTGCCCGGGAAAAAGATTGCAAACTGGACGTTTCTTTTGATTCATCTTTAAACATTGCCAGCGGCAACTTAAGTCATTCGCAGAATCTTTTCACCGTGCCCAATTCCTCCGGCTTAATGCCTGACTTTACGCTGTATTACAACAGCATGGAAGGATACAATGGCGTATTGGGAAAAGGATGGACACATACCTACAACGTTTTTATTTCAACCGATCCCACGGATGACGCCTATATCCTTTCCGACGATCGCGGCGGCATGATTTCCCTATACAGAAATGGCGACTATTACACGTCTGATATCTCCGCTTATCCGATGTTGCAGGTCAACACCGACGGCACATTCACACTCCTCTATAAAAACGGCATGGTTTATTCATTTAATACGAACGGGAAATTAACAGCAATCACGGACAGGAACGGCAATCAAGTCAATCTCACCTACAGTGCTGGCAGCAATCTGGTTAGTATCACCGATCTGGCGGGAAGAGCAATCTATCTTAGCTATGCCGGCAACAGAATCAGCGCCATCACCGATCCCAACAACAACAGCTATGCTTTCAGCTACAGCGGAGACACTCTGACTTCCGTGTCATCCCATAGCTCACTGGGTACACAGACATGGCACTACACTTACGACGGCGAGGCCTTCATGCTGACCAAAACCGATCCGCAGGGTAATCTTGTCCGGTATTCCTACGATGCCGAACACCGCGTCACTCAGGCCATCGATCCGCAGGGTTATGCCCGCAACATCCAGTATGATCCGGAAAACAATACAACCACCATAATCGAGCAGGACGGCGGCGCCTGGACTTACAAATACGATCCTGTTTTCGGCGCGTTAACGTCTAAAACCGACCCGTCCGGCGCCACAACGTATTACCAATATGATTCCAACCGCAATCTGACCGGCAAAACGGAACCCGACGGCACAGCGACAAACTATACCTATGACCAAAACGGCAACATGACCTCCGTCACCGATGCGCTGAACAACACGACAACTTATGCCTATAATGATCAGAATAAGGTCATAAGCATTACCGACGCCGCAGGCAGCCAAACGTCCTATACCTACGATGACAACGGCAATGTGACCTCCACAACTGACCCGTCTGGCGCCACAACCCGCTACACCTTCGACAGCAGAGGCAATATCATCACTATTACTGATCCTGCCGGCGGTGTCACGCAAATGGCTTACGATTCTAACCATAACCTGATTTCCATGACCAGTCCCACCGGTCAGACAACATCGCAGACTTACGATAATCTGGGCAATATGATCAGCCAGACCGATGCGACGGGAAATAAAACAACGTTCCAGTACAACAGCCTCAATCAACTGATCGCCGTTACCGATTCCGCCGGACAGACCAGTAGATACACACATGACGCCAACGGCAATCGATTATCCGTCACCGATGCCAACGGTAACACGACCACTTACGAGTATAATTACAAAAATCAGCTCATCAAAATGACCGACGCCCTGAGCGAAAAAACTACATTTACTTACGGCGCGGGAGGTTGTTCCACCTGCGGAGGCGGCTCGGATAAACTTGCGACAGTCACTGACGCCAAAAATCACACAACAACTTATCAATACGACCAGACGGGCAGACTGATTAAAGAGACCGACCCGCAGGGAAACTTCACAACCTACACATACGACGCGAAAGGCAACGTGATTTCCAAGACCAAGCCCGATGGGCGGACCATCAATTACATTTACGACGCGTTGAACAGACTGGTGGAAAGAAATTATCCCGACGGCACCTCCGATATCTTTGAGTATGATCAGTCCGGCAATTTGACAGGAGCTGCCAATCCCAGCATCGTCTACTACTACAGTTACGATGCCGACAACCGCGTGACCGGAGTGACCAGCTACAATCTGGCCCAGCTCTTCAATATTGAATATCAATACGACATCATGGGCAACAGAACAAAGATGACGATGAAAGAAGGCACGGGCATGCCCAAAACAATCAATTATTACTACAACGCCAACAACCAGATGACGAAGATTGTCTCCGATATGGGCAGTTTCACCTTCGCTTATGATTCTCTCGGCCGAAGAATTAAAAGAACCCTGCCCAACGATACCGTAACCAGTTACAGCTACGACCAGCTAAGCCGATTAACCAATATTACGCATAAGAACGCTTTTCATCAGACCATCGACAGTTTTGCCTATACCCATGATCCTGTGGGCAACAGACTGACCCAAACCATCAAAGAAAACATTCCCCATACGATGAATTATACTTAC